>MTLE01000121.1_pt1 | contig 224035 bp, 185 predicted proteins | sample 1982461 | NCBI WGS metagenome assembly MTLE01 (sample SAMN05712605, study PRJNA340218) | biofilm metagenome | isolation source: sample SPL anode biofilm adapted to -200 mV | place: USA | collected 2012-02-03 | reverse complement strand
CGATTTCAGGCCTAGAGGAATGATTGCCACCGCGCAAGCGGAACAGAACCCGGCTTACAGGCCAACCCCACAATTATCCCGTTCACGCTTGCGTGGCGGGATTTTTCGTTTCTGCGAGTCGCTTAAATTCTGCACGGGGTAGTTTCAGCTGCCCTGCTGACAAGGTTGGCCAAGGCAAATAGCGTTTTGGCAACATAAAGGCCGGCAAAAATTGACGTAACCACACAGTTAATTCCGTCGCTGAAATGGGCGCTTTCTGCCAATCGATAAAACAAACACAACGCATGCCCCACTCTTCGTCTGGCACGGGAACGACAACTGCTTGTGCGATGGCGGGATGTTGTAGCAGTTGTTGTTCAATCTGCTCTGGCTGAATGTTTTCCCCACCGCTGATGAATTGGTTGTCAATGCGGCCATTAATCACTAACTCATCATTCAGCCAGTAACCAGCATCACCGGTATGAAACCAACCTTCATCATCCAATGGAAGTAACAGCGAGCCATCAGCTTGGTAATAACCGGCAAACAGCGTGTCACCTCGAACACAAATTTCATCGGCTCGAATTGTTACTTCCCGTCTGGCCAATGCTTTACCTACTACGCCGGCTTCCCTTGCAGGTGTGGTGCAAACCTGTGATGCCATTTCCGATAAACCATAGCTGACCCACGGTGTCAGCTGTTGCGCCCGACATTGGGCGATCAGGCTATCAGGGAGAGGTGCGCCACCCAATAACAAGTGATGAACTTGCGTGGCTGAAAAATGAAAATCCGGTTGCTGTAATAACCGGTACAGCTGTGTTGGCACCAGCGAGAGATGCGTAATCGGCGCTTGTTGTAATAATGCTGTGAGTGGCAATGCGGGATCAGGTAACACAACGCAGGCACCCGCCAGAAAACAGCGGAACAGAATGGCCAGTCCACCAACATGAAAAAGTGGCAGTGACAATAGCCAACTATCATCGGCGGTGATGGGCACGATGCTGCCTTGCGCGTTGGCGAAATGATTCAACAGACGGTGTGCAACCACTTTAGGTGAACCGCTGCTGCCTGAGGTAAAAATTAAATTACTGAGTGCATTGTCATTCAGTTCACATGCTCTAGAGGCTGGCGCTTGTGCCGTAAAATCCAGCTCCAATTCATCTGATGGCCAGCGCAGAGCGGCATGTACTTGTTGCTGCAGTTGTTTCTGTCGGGCTTTGGGAAACGCCGGGTTAATTGGGCAGCAGACGATCTGCTCTCGCCAGCAGGCCCACAGTAACATCACCAGTTCGGCACTGTTGGGGCTGCACAAAAACAGATGATCGCGAGACTTTAGTCCAGCGCGCCGGAGTTGTTGTTGCAGAGCATTGAGCCGGGTATCTAGTTGTTGGTAATTGAGCGTAACACCGGCAGCCCATAATGCCGGTAGTGTCGGGTGCTGTTGTGCGTATTGCCGGATAGGGCAAGTTAACTTTGCCATACCAACTGCAACTGTTTGATATCGACTTGTTGTTTATCATCCATCACGGAACCGCTGAAGTAGCGCAGTGTATCCAGGCCAGGCGCTTGCTCGGGAGACCATTCGGCTGCCAGCAAGGCCAGCAGACGGTTACCAAGCTGTGATTCATGGCTGGAAGAGATCACCACTTTCACCCCATTTGCTTTGGCTTTTTTCACCAGTTCCTGGCATTTATCCAATGAACCGATGAGCGTGGGCTTTAATACCAAACCTTTTAACTGCGGGAAAAAATCCCAGTTAGTTTCGGCGCTTAAGATCTCATCCAGTGCCACCGCAACCCCGGTATGTGACGCAACCGCACGGATATCCGCGTAAGTAGCGCAAGGATCTTCAATATATTCAATGCGGGATGGATCGAGATGGCTCATGAAAGTCCAGGCCTCTTCTCGCGTCCACTGCTGATTGGCATCAAGGATCAGTTTGGTTTTTGGTGCTAACCGGATAATTTCACGGATCATCGCCAGCTCATCGCGCATCGGATAACGTGCGACTTTGAGCTTTACCCGGCTGGGGTAGTCATATAACCACTCTTTCCAGCTCCAGATAATATCTTCCGGTGTACCTTGTAACAGCAGATAAGGTGGCAGTGGTGTATGTTTTAATATCGGCCAGCTACGGCGGGCGCAATCTAGACCAAATTGCACTGATGGATATGTAACCGGAATGGTTTTGCCTTGTTTAAATGCCGTCAGAAATGCAATGGTTTCTTGTTCAGCTTCTGCCAGTGTTTCACGAGAAAAACCCGGGAGTGGTGCTATCTCGCTCCAGCTACTGCCCCAATGCAATAATAAGCCTTCGCGTTGCTGGATGGTTTGGTTGTGAAACGTCAGCGGATGTGTAAGTGGCAGTTGATACCGATACAGAGTGATATCCATAAGTTGGCTGTCCTTATGCTTAGTAGAATTGGTTCACGGCAAAATCAGTCCACGGCAAAAACCAATGTACAATCATGTTATAACAGATCCCGATGCAGAGATCAGATCTGCATCGGAGTGTTGCGGCTGCGTTACGGGTTTCGCGGGAATTTATTGAAATCCGGCTCACGTTTTTCGTTAAAGGCGTTACGACCTTCCTGACCCTCTTCGGTCATATAAAACAGCATAGTGGCGTTACCCGCCAGCTCTTGCAGACCGGCCTGACCATCACAGTCGGCATTCAGTGCTGCTTTTAGGCAACGCAAGGCCATCGGGCTGTGTTGTAACATTTCACGACACCAGCGCACGGTTTCACGTTCAAGTTCGGCCAATGGCACCACAGTATTCACCAGCCCCATCTCTAAGGCTTCTTTGGCGTCATATTGACGGCACAAGAACCAGATTTCGCGGGCTTTTTTCTGGCCGACTAAGCGTGCCATGTACGACGCGCCCCACCCACCATCGAACGAACCGACTTTGGGGCCGGTCTGGCCGAAACGGGCATTTTCTGCGGCAATGGTGAGATCGCACAACATATGCAAGACGTGACCGCCACCAATGGCATAACCAGCGACCATCGCCACAATCGGTTTTGGACAGGTGCGGATCTGGCGCTGGAAGTCGAGCACGTTCAGATGATGCGTGCCTTCGTCATCTTTGTATCCACCGTAATCGCCGCGCACTTTCTGATCACCACCGGAACAGAATGCCAGCTCGCCTTCACCGGTCAGGATGATGGTGCCGATCTGGGCATCAAAGCGGGCATCTTGCAGCGCTTTCATCATTTCCATCACGGTGAGTGGACGGAAAGCATTACGTACCTGTGGACGGTTAATGGTGATCTTGGCAATGCCATCGGCAGATTTGTGATAGCGGATGTCTTGGTAATCGGCGCTGCAATCTTGCCATTCAATCGGGGCATACCAGCGGGCATCGTTATCGTGATCTTGCATAGTTGTCTCTCATAATTAACAGTATAAATGAGTTAGCCACTGTCGGATTGCAGTCGCCATAGATTCTGGATTGGCGCGGTGCAAATTGTGTCCACCGGCCAGTATGTGCTGTGTTACTGACGCGTTGTGTATTGCGAGTTGTGTGCCAAGCGCTTGGAATTTCAGATCTTGTTCACCGCATAGATACAGTATTGGTAAAAATGTTTCTTGCAACCAAGGTTGCAGATCGGCTTGTTTCGCCAGTGAACAACGACAGAGCAGATGTGCCAGTTGCGCTGGACTGTTTTGACTACGCTCTGTAATGAGAGAGGTACGTTCTGCCGGACTTAAATCGGCGAAGACGGGTTGTTGATACCAGTCGGCTAACACGTCAATAAGTAGTTCGCGATAAAAGCGTCGTGCCCAGCGGGCATCAGCACTGGCTCGTACTTGTCGTTCCTCTACCGAGCTTAAACCGGGGTGTGCATTTTCCAGCAGTAAACTTTGTAAACCAGTTGGCTGTGTGGCGGCAAATTGCAATGCCAGACGCCCGCCGAGTGAATAACCGAGCAGATGATAATTTGAGATATCTCGTTGCTGTAATTGTTGATTAAGCCAGCGGGGAAAATCAGCCATTCGGTTTAAACGTTGCTCACAGGCAAGACCGTGCCCCGGTAGATCGAAAGCAATGCAATCGCAATCAGGTAACTGTTCGCTAAGCGCTGACCAGTCATTGGCAGAACCTAAAAAACCATGCAGTAAGACCAGCGTTGGTTTACTCACGTTGGTAAATCTCGCACATGTTGCGCCAATCCTTTCAGCCAGTTTGCTGCTTCGCCTACCGCGACTTTACATTCCAAAATGGTGGCACTGTCTCGTGTCAGTGCTTGCTGATAATCGTGCTGGAAGCTGGTTGCATCCATTGGTGCGGCATAAGCGAGCTGAAACTGTTCGGCACTGGCTTGGAAGTTGAGCCCGTGCGGCAGTTGATAAAAATGTTCGCGGATCTGGTTGTGCTCCGGCACGGGCAGCATGTGAAAGATATTACCACCATCATTATTGATGATGATCAGTACAAACGGGCTATTTAGGCTGCGCAATAAAGCCAGACTGTTGAAATCAAACAGTGCGGACGTATCGCCCAACAGCATGGTGGTTGGTTGCGTCGGGTCGGCTTTAGCAACACCGGCAGCTGTGGCAATTAAGCCATCAATACCGGAAGCACCTCGATTGGTGTAAATATGCGCAGGTCTAACACCTGCTGTACCAAGCATATCTAAAAGTCGGATCGGCATGCTGTTGCTAATAAATAACTGGCCTTTGATCTGGGAATTCAACTGATGGCAGAGGGTGATTTCCCCCCATTCAGGCAGTTGTTGCTCGATGAGTGCCATGAGCTTTTTATCCCATGCATTGAGTTGATGCCATGCCGTGCTCGATGTTTCGAGCTGATGCGCCTGACACCAGTGACTAATCGTGCTGACAAACCGCTGTTGTACAGCGAGGCCATTGTCCAGACGTTGCGCACTGCTATCGATTTGCCAGCAATGCTGCCATTCCTGTTCAGTTAAAAACTGTTGCAGACGTTTGGAAATCAGTCGGCCACCGAATAACAGCAGTGTTTCTGCCTGAGCTAATTCGGCTCGAAACTCAGGGTGGTGCAGCGCCAGATCGGCATAGTTGATGGCGTGTGGATGAAAGCGCAGTTGTGACTGAATGTCTGCCAGCAGCGGCCAGCCGGTTTGCCCGGCGAGTCGTAAAATAGTGATAGCGTCTTCTTCCCGAGTCAGACGGCCGACTACAATCAGCCCTTTGCTATGGCGCACATTTTCCCATGCTGGATCGATTGGGCATACTGATTGCGCAGGAGTGTAACGCGTCCAAGGTTCATGACTATCAAACCAACGGCTTAATCCGCGGAGCGCATGGGCTGGCAGCTGTTGCCCTTCTACCGGATAAAGTGGTTCGCGGAACGCACAATTCAGATGCACGGGGCCAGGTGTTTGTTGTTGCTGAAAGGCGGCCTGATCGACTGAGGCCAACAGCCATGCCGGGGCAATCTCATCGCTCGGGGTGGGCAATAACTGTTGATAAACCGGATAGCTGGAAAAAATAGTAGTTTGGTCGATAGCTTGATTGGCGCCATTACCGATCAATTCGGCGGGGCGATCGGCCGTCAGCAACCAAAGAGGAATACCCGATTGGCGAGCTTCCACCACAGCTGGTAGCAAGTTGGCTACCGCACTGCCGGAGGTGACGATCACGGCGACGGGGCGCTGGCTGCCTTGCGCTAACCCGAGAGCCAGAAAACCCAAACCGCGTTCGTCAAAATGCAGGTGTGTTGTTATCGCCGGGTTTGCTGCCGCGGCTAAAGTCAGCGGCGTAGAGCGCGAACCCGGTGCAATACAGATATCGCACACACCCAATCGCACTAGCTCTTCAATGATCAACGAACTCCACAGGGCATGCAGGCTACCTAACGCTTGCCACTGTTCAGTCATGCCAGACACCCAACATGCTGTTGAGTTTGGTGTCGAGTTCCTGCCATTCGGCTTCCGCATCAGAACCGGTCAAAATGCCGGCACCGGTATAGAGATACAGCTGATTTTGATGCCACAAGCCACTGCGGATGGCGACGGTAAATTCCGACACATCTTCGCTGATAAAACCACACGCACCGGCATACCAGCCGCGCTGATGTTGCTCCAACGCACGGATCTGGCTTAATGCCTTGCGACGTGGCGAACCACCGACCGCGGGTGTCGGATGTATTTTTTGCAGCAATTGCCAATCGGCAGTTTCTGGCAACAACGTGGCTTCGATTTCCCGCTTGATATGCTGGATATGTTTCAGCGGCAGGATCTGCGCTTCCGACACTACAGCGGTATCGGCCAGCCCGTCTAAGCGGGTCAGAATGTCGGTGTGCACAAAGCGATTTTCCAGCCGGTTTTTACCGTCCTGCAATAACAATGAAGCAAGCTCTGCATCTTGCTCGGCATCACCGGTACGTGGTGTGCTGCCCGCCAGCGCTTCACTGAACAACTGACGATCATGACGGCGGTAGAGGCGTTCTGGTGAGCTGGCGATAAAACAGCTCTCCGGTGAAAATTGATAGCCGATATGAAAACAGGCAGGTGTGGCACTTTGCCAGGTGGCCAGCAGATCCCACGGGTTGAGTTCTTCATTAAATTGCAGTGTGGTGCGACGCGATAACACCACTTTGGGAATGATGTTTAAGGCTTCCGGCTGTAATACTTGCGACAACCACTGTAACCAACGTGGTTTATCGGGGGTGTCGTGGCGTCCACGTTGTGCCGGTAAATAGTGCGTCAGTGTGGATTCTGGCTGTAACTGTTGTAAAGCCTCACGTGCCGCAGTCAGTTCGCTGGTTTGGTTATTACCGTCAAACCAGAGATTACACACCAGCTCGGTTTGGTTGCCCTGACGGATCAGCTCAATACGTGGTAAGACAAAACGGCACTGACCAAATTCCTGCCATTCGTCAGTTACCGGCTGTTGGTAGTCAAAGGCCAGCCCGCCGTAATAACGTGGGTAGCTGCCGGCATGTGGGCGCAGTTGTCCAGTCAGCGAGGCCAGTTGCGCAGGGTCTGTCAGTTCCTTAATTGCGCCTAACACAGCAAATTCGCGGTCACGCTCACGCGCATGCCAGTAGATGCGCGGAAACAGCGGCTGCTCTTTTAACCAGCCGATCAGTGAAGTGACATCCATCGCGGCGCGCAGACGAACAAAACCTTGTTGCTCGGCGGCAGTGAGTGCGTCTAGTTGTTCCAGTAAATGAGTTTGAGCCAGCATTGGAATAATCGCATAAATCGGAATGCCGTCTGTCGCGAAGGGGGCGGTAAACTGCCAAAAGGCGTTGGCATCCGGTATAGTACGCCCTTTACAGGAAAGGCTTCCGCCCGCGGAATCGCACCAGTATAGGGCTGGGCGCATCATGGGTAAACCCACCTGTGTCAGTTGTGATAAATAGTTGCTGTGTAACGTAAGGAAAAAGTGGCCTGATGAATAAACCACGTTGGAAAGTTTGGTTGCAAGCAGCTCGTTTGCGTACATTGCCATTGGCCTGTGCTGCGGTGTTGTTGGGTAGTGGTTTGGCCGCTGGTGCGGATCTGTTCCACGCCAATGTCTTTGTCTTGTGTTTGTCGACTGCGATCGGTTTGCAGATTTTATCGAATCTGGCGAACGATTACGGTGATGCCGTATCGGGTGCTGATAATGAAGATCGCGTTGGTCCACAACGCACCGTCATTAGCGGCCTAATCACTCGCGAACAGATGCAGCGTGCCATGGTGCTGGTGGCGGGGCTGACGATCATCAGTGGTTTGAGTTTGTTGTGGACCGCATTTTCCGGCGATTGGCTGGCGATCCTGACCTTTATCGGGTTCGGTAGCTTGGCGCTGATTGCGGCAGTGACCTATACCGTGGGGCGTCGTCCGTATGGTTATCGAGGCTTGGGCGATTTGTCGGTATTCCTGTTTTTCGGTTTATTGGGCGTGTTGGGAACCTATTATTTATTTACCCAACAGTTCGACCCGTTACTGATTTTACCGGCAGCCAGCTGTGGTTTTCTGGCGACCGGGGTTCTGAATATCAACAACATCCGCGATATGGATACCGATCTGGCCAGTGGCAAACGTACCTTTGCTTCCCGCCTCGGCTCAATCTGGTCGCGCCGTTATCACTGGCTATTGGTGCTGGGGGCGGGTGTGATGACAATCTTGTTTATCTTATTACGCGCCCATTCCTCATGGCCGTGGTTGTTTTTACCGGCCTGGGTGCCGTTGATGCTGATCGCCCGAGTGGTGCAGCAGAGCCATGATCCTGATGTATTGGATCAACAACTGAAGCGTACTGCGATGAGTAGTTTGTTGTTTAACTTACTGCTGGCAATCGGTTTTGCGCTCGACTAATCTGTTTTATACCCTGCGTACTTGAAGTTACAGCATCGTTGACGGAGTTCACTCCCCCCAATCACATAGCCTATCTATGCTCATGGGGATTCGTTCACTTGTCGCCTCGCTGTAACTCCAATTACTTTGGGTATATTCGGGTTTGTTTTAAGCAGAATTTACCGGAGGAAGAAATGGATTTTCATGTCTGGCTGACTTATCTGGCAACTACTATTGTCTTTAGCATTTACCCTGGTTCCGGTGCGGTAAACACCATCAGCAACGCTATTCGTTATGGGGTGCGTGGATCCGTGCCAGCGATCGCTGGGTTACAGCTCGGTTTGTCGATTCATTTAGTGCTGGTTGGGGTGGGTTTGGGCACGTTATTGGCACAATCTGCGATCGCATTTGCTGTACTGAAATGGCTGGGGGTCGCTTATCTGGTCTGGCTGGGCTGGACCAAATGGCGTGAAGTGCCACAACTGATGAAAAGTGGCGTCGGGCAGGAAGAAGGCCCACGTCCTGCCCTGTTCTGGCCAGCGGTTTTTGTGAATATCACGAATCCGAAAAGTATCGTGTTTCTGGTCGCTCTGTTCCCGCAATTTTTGCACGTGGATTACCCGCTGTGGTCACAAGCGCTGATTTTGTCCATCACCTGTGTGCTGGTGGATGTGATTGTCATGCTGGGTTATGCCACGCTGGCGGCACCGCTGACGCATCTGGTACAAAACGAAAAAGGCATGCGTACCCAAAACCGCATTTTTGGTTCCCTGTTTATTGCCGCCGGCGCCCTGCTGTCCGGCGCGTCACGTTAAACTCATGCTTGAGCAGTCAGACCGGTTTCTGGCTGCTAATCATAATTGCGATCATCTCCTTATCTTTTTCTTTTATCTGCATCACATTTTTCTATAATCAGCGCCGATTTCTACACCGTTCCGGAGTTGTGTGATGTTGTTTCGTGGTTTGTTGTTGTCATTCTTGTGGCTGAGTTCATTGGCTGTGCATGCGGCAATACCGCTCACGCCGTTCGAGCGCAGTGTGACTTACGCATTGCCTAATTCAGCCGAGGTGTCAGCCTATCTGCATCAACTTAGTAAACAATCACCACAAGCAGCAGTGCTGTCATTAGGTCGTTCGGCGGGTGGTCGCCCGATTGAAGCGTTGCTGATGTCGAATGATGCCGCATTTCTGAAAAACGGTCAGCCAGATGCGCATCGGCCTACCGTGATGTTGATCGGTTCACAGCATGGCAATGAACCCTCCGGCACGGAAGCCGTACAAATTTTGGTCCGCCAGGTGTTAGATGGCGATCAGCAACATCTGCTGGATAAGATGAATTTCATCGCGATTGTGTTGGCCAACCCCGATGGTCGTGATCTGAACCGGCGTCTGAATGCCAAAGATGAAAACCCCAATATCGATTTTATAGCTACCGCGGCGTCGGAGACGCGGATCTATATTGATGCGCTACAACGCTTCCAACCTGATGTTGTTTATGATCTGCATGAAACCGGGCGGGTAAAATATCCACTGACTTATAAAGAAGGTTATCTGACCACGGTTAATGCACAGTTTGAAGTCGGCGATAACCCGAATATTGATGCTGGTCTGCGCAATTATGCCGATAATTCGTTTTTGCCCGCGCTGTTACAAAGAGTAAAAACGGTCGGTATTCCGGCCACGCGTTACGACGGCGAGATCATTACGCTGTCACAAGTGGTTACGCGGGGAGCGATGAATCTGAGCAACTTCCGTAATTATGCCTCGCTGATGGGTTCCCTGACGGTGGTAGCAGAAAGTCTGCTGGATGAACCGGGTCAGTACGCGACTCCGGGTAACATCAAAGAGCGGGTTAAACGGCAACATCTGGCATTGGTGCAATTTGTCTCTCTGGTGGCCGATGATGCGCCGCAGATCCGTCAATTGAGCCGTCAGGCCCGACATAGCTGGCGCAGTAAAACTGACCTGCTGGTCGCACTGGAGTTTGGTTTTGAACCGAACCCTAAAAAGCCAGAAATCAAGGTGGCGTTAACCGAGCAGAAAAGTGGTAAGCGGGTGATGAAAACCTTCCCGCATAATGATCAGATCGTGGTAACAGAGAAAGAAGTTCTGCCGGCCGGTTATGTGATCCGTGCTGAACAGGCGCGCTATAAGGCGTTATTGCAACGTCACCATATTCAGTATCGGGAAGTCAGCAAGGCGGAAAAAGTACGTCTGGAACAACAACGGATCAGTGCCTTAACCGTATCGGAGGTGCAGCGTCCGGGTGTTCGCGACTGGCTGGATGTGGGCGTGCAGGAAAAAGAGCTGACCACCGAGTTGAAACCGGGCGATCTGGTCGTGACAACGCATCAACCACTCGGTCGTCTTGCTGCGATTATTCTCGATCCGCGTTCAGATAATACGATCTATCAGGAAGAGGAATGGCGGGGGTTGTTATTACACAATCCGTTGCCGGTTTCCGTGCTGCTTTCACATTGATAAATGAGCTAATTTCAGTCGTTGATTTGTGATCGTGCCGTTATATGCAGATAAAAAATGTCGGCATGTCTATGTCTGCGAATAATTAAGTTGGCTGATAAATATACATTTCACTAGACTCATTTACAGACCCTGTTAATTCGTCTTTAGGTGATGGCATGCTGACTTGGATTTTGAATTGTTCGATCCGCCGTTTTGTACTGATGTTTTCTGTTTTGCTGATCCTGATTTTGAGCAGTTACATGGTATGGCGCGATTCGGCACAACAAACGATAGAAAAACTGTATCAGCAAGAGAAAGCGAGCGCTGAACAATCACTGATGATTCAGGAATTGCGTTATTCCTCGGTGCAGATCCAGCAATATCTGACAGATGCCTCACTCACTGGTGATGTGGATTCGATTTCTGAGGCCAAACACTATGCGGAACTGTTGCTAGCACAGCAGGTCGCATTGACAAAATTAGGGGATGCTGAATATCTCAGCAAGCTGCCAGAATGGATCCCGCAGCAGATTAAAATTGGCGAAGAGATGACGCAGGCTTATTTGTCCGGCAATAAAACGCGGGGCGATGAGTTGATGAAAAAAGAACCGGATGGTTTTGATTGGTTGTCCGATCAAATTGGCAGCAGCGTCGCCAACCAAAGTAAACAACTGGCGCAGGCCAGCCTGGCAGCACAAACTGAAATCAAAAAACAGGAACAATCACTGCACACCATGAATACGTGGTTTTCCGGCGTGGTGATGCTGTTGGTGCTGTTGGCGTTATTTTCATTACGCTGGAAAGTGAATCACTCTATTAATGAATTGCGCCAGCATCTGAAGGTCATGACCGAAACCGGCAACAACCTCTCTTACCGTTTACCGACCACCAATCAAAATGAGTTCTCCCAAGTCGCTTCCATGCTCAATGGGCTGATGGAAAGTCTGGATCATGTAATCTCGACCATTCAAGAAACCTCGAATGTAGCAGCCCGACAGGTTGCCGAGTTAAGAACATCGTCTGAGTCGACGGAAAAAGGCATGAGCCAAATGTTTGAGCAGGCTGATATGCTCAATGATGCGGTCACCGAAATGATGGATACACTGCGCAATATTACCGAAAGCACCCATGCTGCCAGAGAGCACACGCAAGGTTCTCGTGATCAGGCGGATGAAGGTTTAGCTAAAGTTGAACAGACCGTGGTCTTGATTCAAAAAGTGGCGGGTAATATTGCCCGTTCCACCCAAGCAATTTTGCAACTGCAAGCTGACAGCGCCACGATCGGCGATATTGTGAATTTAATTAAAAACATTTCTGAACAGACCAATTTGCTGGCACTGAATGCCGCCATCGAAGCGGCCAGAGCGGGAGAAGCAGGTCGCGGTTTTGCCGTAGTAGCCGATGAAGTACGTTCACTTGCTAACCGAACCCAGGCATCCACTGCAGAAATACAGAAAAAAATTGAGCAACTACAACACCAGACAAAAGTGACGGTAGGCTTAATGGAAGAAACCCAGTCTGTTGGAGGGCAAGCAGTTGAGCAGGCCGAACAAGCAGGGCAAACACTGACCGAAATTGTGCAGATCGTTGGTCAGATCGCCGATATGAATACTCAAATTGCCGTTGCTGCAGAACAGCAAGCCAAGGTCACGGGTAATACCGCCGCCATGGTGGAAAAAGTAAATGAAGTTGTCAGCGGCGTGATGGATGATACTTTGCTGAATGTTCAGGTTACCCGTGAAGTGGCATTTGTTATTGACGAATTGGAGCAGTTAAGCGGTAATTTTTCGATCACATTTGATACTAAAGAGTCGCGTAAAAATGAAGAGTTGGTGCACTGGTCCGATGCCTTCAAGATCAATGTCACCAGTATGGATACGCAACATGAAGGGTTGTTTCACGCCGTGAATGCGGCGTATTCCGCGATAAAATTCCAGACCGGTAGCCATCATGTGCAGGAAAAGATCGCGCAACTGGCAGAGCAGGTGAAGCAGCATTTACATTCCGAAGAGGTTTTGCTTGCGAAAGTAAAATATCCCGACCTGGTCCCGCATGCCAAAGTGCATGCTGCGGTATTAGATGAATTAGCATCGCGTATCGCTAAAGCACAAGGGAAGGGCGATGATGCGCTGATGGGGGTGGTGCTTTTTGTGAAAATCTGGCTCATCGACCATATTTTCCGTGTTGATCGTCGTTACAGTGCTGCTGTTATTGCTGCAAAGGTGCAATAGCCGCTACGCGCAACCCTTGCGGTTATGTAGAATAGGCAATCAGATAACTGAACGAAATTTTGGAGTCAATCATGGCTACTAAGCCAGAGAAATCAGCCGGGAACGCAAAACGCCCGGACAACAAGAAGAAAAAACCTGCTTTTAGTGCTCAAGATGCTCGTGAGCAGAAAAAACAGGCGAAGCGTAAAGGTCTGCGCCCCGGCGCTCGCAACAGCGTCGAGAGCCAAGAACAAAAAGGCCAAAGCGCGAAAGATAAAGATGCGCGTGTTGGTTCCCGTAAGCCAGTGGCCTTAGTTGCCGAAACCCCAGTTAAACCAGCCTCGGCACCAAAACCGGTTGCGCCAAAACAACCAGAATCGGTGGTAACTCAAGAGCAGCAATTAGCTAAATGGGAACGCGAGCTGGATAAGCTGGAAAACGATGACCGTTTGAATGGCTTGTTAGATGCATTGGAACTTGAGCAAACGATCTCTGCGGAAGACCAGGAGTGGTTAGACAAAAAGCTAGCGCGTCATCAAGAGCTATTGAAACTATTGGGTTTGAATGAAGAAGAGAAAGAGCCAACAGACCCTGATGAATTGCTGCAACGTTTTATTGAAAGCGAATTTGATCCAAAAGAGTTCGATAGCCGCTACAAAGAAGATTAATCTTTCTGCTACCACACGACACTCTAGTCGTGTGGTTTCTTTCTTACTTTTTGTCATTAAATATTCACAAACGAATCTCATATTAACCATCAGTTTTGTATGTCTATTTATTTGGATGGCTAATATGAATCAACGTCAGGTTATTTTATTTTCGTCTCTGTTGCTGGCTAGTGCGGCTCAGGCAGCAACACCTAAATATGTGTTCTATTTTATCGGTGATGGCATGGGTTCCGCCCAGCGACAAGTGGCGGAATATTACCTGCAGCAACAGCAGCATGATCTGGCGCTGCATCTGGCAATGGATACATTACCGATCACTGGTATAACGACGACTCATTCTGCTGATAGCCTGATCACCGACTCCGCTGCCGCGGGAACCGCACTGGCTGCTGGCGTAAAAACCAACAATGGCGTGATTGGTTTGCTTCCCGATGGCCGAAAAGTCACCACGCTGCTGGAACAGGCGCGGGATCATGGTATGAAAACCGGTATTGTCACCACCACCCGGCTGACACACGCCACGCCGGCATCATTCATCTCTAAAAATCCTGATCGTGACAATGAAAACGCCATTGCAGAGGAGTTTGTAACCTCGAAGATCGACTACATGGCTGGTGGTGGTTACCGTCATTTCATCGATAAAAATGCCGGACTGAAAACTAAACGTACCGATGATAAAGATCTTATTGGTGTGCTGAAAAAAGCCGGTTACACCACCTTTATCAGCGAAAAATCGACACAGGATTTTATGAATTATCAGCCTAAGGCTGGCGAGAAGGTATTTGGTGCATTCAGTGCTTCGCATCTGCCTTATTCGCTGGATCAGACACAGAAAGCCGATACTCCAACATTGGCGCAACTGGTCGATAAAGGGGTTGCGCTGTTGTCGCAGGAGGGGCAGAAAAAAGGCTTCTTTATGATGGTAGAAGGCGGACGTATCGATCATGCCGGCCATGCTCACGACATCACCGCGAATATCGCTGATACGCTGGCGATGGATAATGCGGTGAAATCGGCACTGGATTTCTACCATAAGCACCCGAAAGAGACCCTGATTGTTGTTGCTGCTGACCATGAAACCGGCGGTATGGGGTTAGGGTTTGGTAAAAATTACTATCTGAAGCTCGACCAACTGGCCAAAGTAAAACAGTCCATCGAAGATAAAACGCAAAAACTGTATACCGGTGACCGGGCGGCTTTTTATACCACGATTGGCAAACAGTTTGGTCTGACAGAGCTCTCGGTGGATGAAAAGCACATTATTGAACAGGCGTTGGATGTTGCCGACAAAAAAGATCAGACACCGGATGAAAACCAATGGGGTGAATATGATCCGGCTGCGATTGGTGTGGCCCATGTGATCTCGCAACGTGCGAATGTGTATTGGACTACCTACGCGCATACTGGTGTACAGGTTCCATTATCGGCTATTGGTGTCGATGCACAGCAATTCGGTGGTTTTAAAGACAACACTGAAGTAGCCAAAACGATGGCAAACATCATGAAATTTAAAATTGGTGCCTGATCAGGTTCTTCCAGCGGGAGGCACTGCCTCCCGCATCTTTGGATATCATCATGAACAAATCTCTGATGTTACTGACCGCCTTTCTGGCGGCATTGCTATTAAGCGGGTGGCAGCACAGTAAAAACCAACCGGACAATGGGGTGCAGGAGCTGCGGGCTGAAGTGGTTAATACCGATAATTCCCGGCTGGTCACGCAAGGGCAGGCCCGGATTGGCAGTCAGCTGCTATCGGTGAAACTGAAAAATGGCCCATGGCCTGACCGGCAGTTAGACAATGTGGTCAATTTCTTCAATGGCAGCATGGAGTTTGATGAGTTCTATGAACCGGGCGACAGCTTGATTGTAGCTGTTCGCGACAATGGTCAGGCACCGCCTCTGGTGCAGGTAGTTGCCCGTGATCGTTTGCTGGTGCTGGGTGTTTTGCTTGGCTTGCTGATGCTGAGTTTACTGCTCTATGCCGGAAAAACCGGATTTCGTGCGCTGCTCTCTTTTGTCGGCAGCGTGCTGATTTTATGGCAATGGCTTATTCCGCAACTGCTGGCGGGTGGCTCTGCGATCTTGTGGAGCTCTTTGTGCGTGGTTGCATTAGTGGTTTTAATTCTGGGTTCGGTAGCCGGTTTTAGCCGTAAATCGTTTGCGGCACTGGCAGGTACATTACTGGGGCTTATTATCACGGGTGCATTAGGCTGGTGGGCTTGTCTGCTGATGCATCTGGACGGCATGACTCAGGTGATGGCGCAGTCGCTGTTTTTTGAGACGGGCATGACTCTCGATTTACGCCAAATTTTCTGCGCAGCCATCATTATCGGTGCCAGTGGCGCGGCGATGGATGTTGCGATTGAAATGGCTGCAACGATGGAGGAGATTTACACTCACCGCCCTGATTTGAATGCCTGGCAGTTGTTACGCAGCGGTTTTAATGTGGGCAATGTCGTGATCGGCACGATGACAACTACTCTATTGCTGGCCTATTCCGGTGGTTTTCTGACCCTGATGATGATGTTCAGCCACCGGCAAGCCAGTTTATTGCAGATCCTGAATCTGAAAATGGTTGCCGCTGAGCTTGCTCGGATCTTAGTGGGAAGCTGCTCGCTGGTCATTGTTGCACCGCTGACAGCGTGGATTGCCGCAGGTCTGTTTTGCGGCTGGCCATCAAAACAGGCCACTGTCGGTTCTCTCTCATCGTTACCTGGTTCTGAAGAGCGCTGATCGTCGCGAGAGCAGGACAAAAACATCGTTAAAAATGCAGGCAGATCCCGACGCCTGCATAAAATGAACGTAGTGATAGAAGATGCATATGCTAGACTCAGCATTATTGCGGCATTGTCATCTACCGTCGTTTACCTGCTTACTTGACGACAATTATAATGGTGTAAACTTTTGATGGAATGCCTGCTTCATCCGGCTATGATGGCTTTTGATGATCTATGTCTTGGTATGAGACGTATAAACGCTATAACAAGAGCTAATAACCGAGACTTTTTGTTATCGCTGCACTGATAGCCACACCAGAGTGGTTTAATAATAAATAACCATATTATTTAAATAATTAGGCCTCCAAAAATCATGTCTACACAGCATGTCATCTGGGATGACGCCCTGATCCAAAAATATAACTACAGCGGCCCTCGCTACACGTCTTATCCCACTGCGCTGGAGTTTTCAGAGTCTTTCGATTATCCACAGTTTGTGCAAGCGACCCAGCAATATCCGCAGCGCCCGCTGTCGTTATATGTGCACATCCCGTTTTGCCATAAGCTTTGTTATTACTGCGCTTGCAACAAGATCGTGACGCGCCAAACGCATAAAGCGGAAGAGTATCTGGGCTATCTGGAAAAAGAGATCCAGCATCATGCCAAGCTGTTCGCTGATCGCACGGTGACGCAGTTGCATTGGGGCGGCGGTACACCGACTTATCTGTCACATGAGCAAATCGCGCGGCTGATGCACATGCTGAAAAGCCATTTCTCGTTTGCTGAGGAAGGTGAATTCAGTATCGAGATTGATCCGCGTGAAATAAGCTTAGACACCCTTGATGTGCTACAGCAGGTTGGCTTTAACCGCATCAGCCTCGGGGTGCAGGATTTTGACAAACGCGTGCAGGAAGTGGTGAACCGCGAGCAGGATAACGACTTTATCCGTGCGTTGATCCAGCGGGCGAAAGATCTGAAATTCCGCTCGACCAATCTCGATTTGATCTACGGCTTACCGCTGCAAACTCGCGCCAGTTTCCGCCATACGCTGGAACAGATCGCGGCATTGCAACCCGATCGTTTGTCGGTATTTAACTACGCGCACCTGCCGAGCCGGTTTGCCGGTCAGCATAAAATTAAAGAAGAATTGCTGCCATCCCCGGCGGAAAAACTGGCGATGTTGCAGGAAACCATCGAATACTTGACCAGTCAGGGTTATGTGTATATCGGTATGGATCACTTTGCCAAACCCGATGACGAACTGGCGCAAGCGCAGCGTGATGGCGTATTACACCGGAACTTCCAAGGCTACACCACGCAAGGCGATTGTGATCTGCTGGGGTTAGGTGTGTCGGCGATCAGCATGCTGGGCGATGCTTATTCGCAAAACCAGAAAGAGCTGAATGTTTATTACGAGCAGGTCACACAACTGGGGCACGCACAATGGAAAGGCTGTGCGCTGCAGCGCGATGATTTGATCCGCCGTGATGTGATCAAACAGCTGATTTGTAATTTCACACTTGATCCGCAACAGATCGAGGCGGCTTATGCGATTCAGTTTGCCGATTATTTTGCTGACGATCTGAAATTGCTGCAGGCATTTATCAATGATGGGTTGGTTGAACGCGAAAACCAGCAATTGCGGGTGACTGCCACTGGCCGCTTGCTGATCCGTAATATCTGTATGTGTTTTGATATTTATCTGCGGCAGAAAGCCCGACAACAACAGTTCTCGCGGGTGATTTGAAAAAGGGCGTAATGCCCTTTTTTTGTGCCTGAATATCACCATCAAAATGCAATGCGCAGGCTATTTAACGGCTTCCGCATGATGATTGCATTATAATGATGCATTCATCTGAATATTTTAATTATCCTGTTATGACCTACTGAAAAATAAGTTATCTTTAGTTTGTTCGACTGTTTTCCAGATGATGTACCACAGGATTATTAATGACTCTGAGCTTGTTTGATCTCTTTAAAATCGGTATTGGCCCGTCCAGTTCACACACGGTTGGGCCGATGAAAGCAGGCTATCTGTTCAGTCAGTTATTGCTGCAAAAAAGCTTGTTACCATCGGTAGCCCGGATGCAGGTTATTTTTTATGGCTCGCTGGCGGCAACGGGTCAGGGGCATGGTACGCCACCAGCGTTATTGCTGGGGTTGGAAGGCGCATTACCGGAATCGGTGGATCCTGACATTATCGTTCCCCGTTATCAGGCTTTGCAATCGGGGGCGTCATTGTTGCTGGCCGGCAACCATCCGGTCGCGTTTGATGAAGCGCGTGATGTGTTACTGCGCTGGGAATGTTTGCCACGTCATACCAACGGCTTACAACTGACCGCGTTTGATGCGAATGAGCAAGTCTTATTGGCAAAAACCTATTATTCGGTTGGTGGCGGTTTTGTGGTGGATGACGATGAACCGGAAATCGCTGCCGATGTGGTTTCTGCCGCTGTGCCTTTCCCGTTTTCTTCCGCAGCTGAATTGATGTCTTTATGCCATCAGCATCAGTTATCGATTGCTGAGTTAATGCTGGCGAACGAGAAAGTCTGGCGTAATGAAACAGAGATCGCGGCGGGCATTGAGCAGATCTGGCACACCATGCAGTTATGCGTGCAACGTGGCATTCAGCAGCAGGGTGTTTTACCTGGTGGTTTAAATGTGCGTCGGCGTGCTGCACGTTTACATGACAGCCTGTTAAAACAGATCGGTTCGCCTGGCTGGAATGCGATGGAGTGGGTCAATTTGTATGCACTGGCGGTGAATGAAGAAAATGCTGCTGGTGGTCGGGTGGTGACGGCACCCACGAACGGGGCGGCAGGCATTATTCCCGCGGTATTGCACTATTACATGCAGTTTTGCCCGCAATTCAGCACGCAGGCATCCGCAGCCAAAGTGCAGGAGTTTCTGCTGACCGCAGCGGCAATTGGCATGTTGTGCAAACTCAATGCATCGATCTCCGGTGCCGAAGTGGGTTGTCAGGGCGAAGTGGGTTCCGCCTGTGCCATGGCGGCGGCTGGGTTGGCTGCCGTGTTGGGTGGCTCGCCAGCACAGGTAGAAAATGCTGCCGAAATTGGTATGGAACACAACTTAGGCCTCACCTGTGATCCGGTTGCCGGATTGGTACAAATTCCCTGTATTGAACGCAATGCGATGGCCTCGGTGAAAGCGATTAATGCCGCCAGCATGGCATTACGCGGTGATGGTCAGCATCATATTTCACTGGATAAAGTGATCGCCACTATGCGTGATACCGGTAAAGATATGTTGGATAAATACAAAGAAACCTCACGTGGTGGTTTGGCGATCAATATCACAGAGTGTTGATTTATTTTCTATTCTATTCTGCTCATTTCATCAGATCCGGCAGTGATTGGCTGCCGGATGTTCTCTCTTGAATTCCTGTAACACCTGCTTTTTATGCGATTCAATCAGTACTTATTTAATTCGATCTCAGTCACAAAGCGTAATAAGTGTTACAAAAATCCAGTTTAGGCATGGTTTTTCCAATATCGTCTACCTTGCAGACTGGAATAATGTGCCGCCTGTAACTGTAATAAGATCACCCGCCTACAGAATGGAATCAGAGATGAAAGAACATCTGCAGCGATACAAACAGTATCTGCTTACCGGCGTGTCGCATGTTATCCCGTTCATTGCCAGCGGCGGGATCTTGATGGCGCTGGCGATCGCGTTTGCCCCCATGACGGCGCAAGGTCCGAGTTTTGATAGTTCGCCGGTGCTCAAACTGATTGTGGAGATCGGTAACTCGGCCTTTACGTTGCTGCTGCCTGTTCTGGCCGGTTATATCGCCTATGCGCAGGCAGGCAAACCGGCATTAGTGGCCGGTATGCTAGGTGGACAGATTTCATCAACTATTCATGCCGGTTTTCTGGGCGCGTTAGTCGCCGGGTTACTGGCGGGTTGGGTGGTTGATGTACTGAAAAAAATGCCGGTACCGAAATCATTAAAGCCGCTGATGCCGATTTTGATCATTCCGATTTTTTCGGCGTTGATTATTGGCGCGCTGATGTTTGAAGTGGTAGGCGTTCCGATCGCCAATCTGATGATTTTTCTGGCGGAATGGCTGAAAACCATGGGGACAGCCAATGCGGTGGTATTAGGCGCATTACTGGGTGCCATGATCGCCTTTGATATGGGCGGCCCCATCAATAAAACGGCTTTTTTCTTTGGCTCGGCCATGATTGCGGAAGGCAACCCGACCATTATGGGCGCGGTAGCGACGGCCATTTGTATTCCCCCGTTAGGGCTGGGGTTGGCGACGAAATTGAATAAAAAACTCTGGTCTAGCCAAGAACAAGAGGCAGGATCGGCGGCGCTGGCGATGGGCTGTATCGGCATCACCGAAGGGGCGATCCCGTTTGCTGCAGCTGATCCGCTGCGGGTGATCCCCAGTATTTGTGTTGGCTCGGCGGTTGGTAGTGTGATTGCCATGTTATCGGGCGTGGCCGATCACGCGCCACACGGCGGGCCGATTGTGTTGCCAGTCATTGATAACCGTTTGATGTATTTAGTATCTATCGCTGTCGGTGTCATGGTGACGGCGTTATTGATCAATTTTCTGAAAGCACGTTCAGGCCAGCATGTCGAAACGGCATCTTCTGAAAGTGTCTGATCCCGGAGTATTTAAATATGAAAATTGTTGCAGTCACAGCTTGCCCGACGGGTATTGCTCATACCTATATGGCCGCGGAGAAATTACTCGCGACGGCGAAAGAGCTGGGGCATGATATTAAGGTCGAAACCCAAGGTGCGATGGGGATCGAAAACGAACTCACCCTGCATGATATTCGGGCGGCAGAGGTGGTGTTGATGGCGATCGATATTGTCATCGAAGGGGAAGAACGGTTTGACGGTATGCGAGTTATCAAAGTGCCGATCCAGGATGCATTGAAAGATCCTAAAGCGGTATTTAAGCGACTGGAAGCCTGATCTCCGGTTTATCTGGCTGGCCAGAGAGCACTCTATGCGTAACTATAAGATCGAATATCGCTGCTTATTACCTCATGGTTTGCATGCGCGCCCCGCGACGCAACTCGAGGCGGTGTGTCAGCGTTTTTCGGCCACTATTGAATGGTGTAACCGACGTAACGGTCGCTGTGCGAATGCGAAAAGTGTGTTGGCGTTACTGAGCACCGACACCTTGCACCGCGATGTGTGTGACATTGTGGTTTCTGGCCATGATGCACAACGGGCGGCGAATTCATTACGTCATTTCTTACGCTATGAACTAAACGAGCAAGACGATAGCGGGGTGGGGCAAAATAGCTTTGTGGTGCCACGCAACCTGCGGGCCAGTCAAAGTCAGATCTTTCCCGGCCTGGCGGCGAATGCCGGATTTGCCTGTGGCCAACTGGTGTTGTTTGACTCGCCAGAACTGAGCTTACCGGTCGATTTACCGATGGAAGAGGCTGATGAACAACAACGGTTATTACAGTCAGCGCTAGCCCAGTTACAACAACAACTCACAGTACTATATCGGCAAGCCAGTGCACAGACTGCGCAGATATTACAGGCTCATTTATCTCTGCTGAGTGACATTACTTTTCAGCAAGAATTGTCGGCTCTGCTGACTGATTCGCCAACGCTGGCGCACGCCATCCTGCAGCTACAGCGAGACTATCAGACGCAATTTATGGCATCTGACAGCCCTTATTTGCAGGAACGTGAATTGGATCTGCGCGATCTTTGTCAGCAATTGCTGATGTTGATTTATCCGACATGGGCGAAGGCGAAAACATTACAGTTGCAAACTGCCAGTGTTGTGCTGGCTGATGAGCTGACGCCCAGCCAGTTTTTATCGCTTGAGCGACAGCATTTACGTGCGTTATTACTCACCAAAGCGGCACGCACATCACATGCGGTGATCCTGGCCCGAACTGCCGGGATACCGGTGCTGACTGGCATGGATGATAGTCGTCTGTATCAAGCAGCCGGGCAAACGGTGTGGGTTGATGCCAATGCCGGATTTTGTCTGTTACAACCCGACGCTGTGGCGGAACGTTATTATGCGTTGGATGAGCAGATCAAACTAAAACGGCTGCAGCAACTACAAATACGCAGTCAGGCACCGGGTGTCAGTGCTGATGGGCAACGATTAGAGATTGCTGCCAATATTGCTTCGGCGTCAGATGCTTTGCTCGCGTTTCAATCTGGTGCGGAAGGCATCGGTCTGTTTCGCACGGAAATGCTGTTTATGGATCGCGAGCAACCCCCGGATGAAGAGGAGCAGCATCAGGCCTATGCTGTGGTATTAACGGCAGCAGGCGGCAAGCCGGTAATCATTCGTACCTTCGATATTGGTGGCGACAAACCGGTGGCTTATCTGCCACCAATAGCAGAAAACAACCCCTATCTCGGTTTACGCGGCATCCGTCTTTACCCTTATCAGGAAACCTTATTTCGTACTCAGCTCCGTGCACTATTGCGAGCAGCCGTGCATGGCCCGTTAAAAGTCATGCTGCCGATGGTGTTACAACCGGAGGAAGTCATCTGGGCGCGGCAGTTAATTGCTGAGGAACAGGCTGTTTTACAGACGGCAGATATTCCGCATGCGCAATTTTCCCTCGGGATCATGCTGGAGATCCCCGCTGCCGCATTACAAATCAGCGCCTTTTGTCCGCTGGTCGATTTCTTCAGTATTGGCAGTAACGATCTCACGCAATACTTACTGGCCGTTGATCGCAATAACCCGCAGGTCGCGCGTTATTACCAAAGTGCACATCCGGCGTTATGGATCTTATTGCGGCAAATGGTCTTGCAGGCGCATCAACACGGTCGCTGGATCGGCTTATGTGGCGAACTAGCCAGTGATCGACGCTTACTGCCGCTGTTACTGGGCTTAGGACTGGATGAACTGAGTCTGGCGACACCGCAGATTGCCGAAACGAAGGCGTTATTATCGCAACTGAATGCCGGGCAATGTCGTGAATTACTGGCCAAGATCTGTGAATGTGCCAACAGTGAGCAGGTATTAGCGAGCTTAAATACCGACTCGGTGACCGAAGTGCGTTCCATGCTGAGTGAGGAGTGCATGACCTTACAGGCCGATTGGCGCAATAAAGCTGAAGTGCTGAAAGGCATGGTGGACACACTGTGGCTGGCAGGGCGAACGCAGCAACCGTTACAGTTAGAAGAAACACTCTGGCAGCGCGAAGAGGCTTATTCGACCGGGCTTGGGCATGGTATTGCCATCCCGCATGCGAAAACCGATGTTATTGAGCATTCGGCGATCAGTATTGCCCGATTAACCCATCCGGTGGATTGGGGCTCGTTAGATGGCCAGCCGGTCGATTTAGTGATCATGCTGACGTTGAATGCGCAACAAGGTGCTGACGAGCATCTGCGTATTTTTTCACGCTTAGCTCGTCGCATGATGTATGACGAATTCCGGCAACAATTACGTCAGGTGCCCAATGCGGCTGCACTGTGTGCGTTGCTACAACAAGAATTGCAAATGTAAAACCTGAAGTGTGTGCGTCCTTTTGGCGGATCGTTCGATCCGCTATTTTTCCAACCTATATTCCGTCGGTGTACGACCGGTCTTTTTCTTAAATACTCGGCAAAAATAGTTGGTGTCCCGAAAACCGCAGCGATGTGCGATCTCTTCCAGATGCATTGGATAACGGCGCAACATAAATTTAGCGCGGTCGATCCGCACATACACCATGTAGTCGGCAAAATTCATGTGCCCTTGCTGGCGGAACAAGCGGGAAAGGTGGTTAGGGCTGATATTGAACCGATCTGCCACCGAGTCGCGGTTAATGGCTTTATGAAAGTTTTCCTGCACGTAGATACAGATCCGCTGAAACACACTGTGCGCGCGCTGGTATTTATCCGGCAGTGGCTGGCGCAATAATTCCTGCGTAAAGGTCAGCACCGTCATTAATTGCAATTGCAGGCTGCGTGGCGCTTCAAGTTCGGATTGCTGCAGATCACTCAGTGCTTGCAACATGCTGTGCACCGGGCTTTTCGCCGACAGAGGGTAACTGTGTTTTTGTACGTCGATAAAACTCTGTTGCTGTTGGCTCCAGTTGACCAGACTTAAACCTAATTGGCGGCGGCCAAATAACAGGCTTAATACGCAGACATCTTCCTGCCACAGCGGTTTATTCCAGCAGTTGGCGGGCACAAACAAAAACTGGCCGGTGGTCAGCCGATGCTCGATTTTATCGCCATGACTGTCGCACAACACGTTCTGATAATTGCCGGATAACACCCATTCCAGCCGGGGGAAGGTGACCTGAAAAGCATACAGTGGCGGCAGGCACGTATCATAGGCGTATACTAACTGATGCGTGTGTTCCGAGAGTTCCTCTTCGGTTACGGCACTAAATATATCCTGAAATACCTGCTGCATGATCTATTCTCAAATAAGGTCGTACATATTGTAACGCAACCAATTTTCTGTGCATTGCGTCTTGTCAGAGAAAGTTATATCGTTGCGGCGATTATTGAGGTGGGTTAATTCACAAATTAATCAGCTGTAATCAATGTCAGTATTGCCGTGGTGACACCGTGTTTTTTGCATTCATGGTGTAATGACAACAATGATGTAAGGGAAGGGCTCGTATGAAATCTAAATTAGGTGTGTTTTTGAGTGTTGTTTCTGCAATGTTCGTTGTTTCGGGTTGTGCTGACAACTATTCAGGCAATACCTATCAGTCGAATCGTGCAGGCATCGTACAAAACGTCAGTTATGGTACTGTAACCAACATCCGTCAGGTTAATATTCAGGACGATAGCAGCAATATGCCAATTGGCGCGGTTGCTGGTGCGGTTGTTGGTGGTCTGTTAGGTCATACTGTTGGCGGTGGTACCGGTAAGAAACTGGCTACCGTGGGTGGTGTAGTTGCTGGTGGTTTGGCGGGTAACGCCATTCAGAATCAGACTGGCAAAACTACAGGTATGGAAGTCGAAATTCGTCTGGATAATGGCCAGACTATCGCCGTCGTACAAAAAATGGATCCTAACTTCCAGATCGGTTCTCGTGTTCGTTTAGTGGATGCTGGTGGCCGTACCACTGCGTCGCTGGTTAGTAATGTGAATTCTGGCTATACCGCGCCAGTTCAGCAATACGCACCGATCCAGTGATTCAATTCTCTCTTTTTATATGCTTAAACCCGCCGCAATTGGCGGGTTTTGTTTTATGACAACTCCGGCAACCAGGCGGCACCGCGCACGCCACTGCTATCGCCGTGTCTGGCTTTGACTATCTGAGTGTTACAGTGATCAGAAAAGACATAAGGCAATACCGCTGTCGGCAGATCCTGATAGAGCGATGCGACATTCGACAATCCGCCACCCAGTACAATCACATGTGGATCAATCAGGTTGATCACGCTGGCCAGACTGCGCCCCAAGGCATCCAGCAGATGCTGGTAATGCAGTTCTGCCCGCACATCCCCTTCCTGTTTAGCAGCCATGATCTGAGCCGAATCCAGTTGTGTATTGTGTTGTTGGTTAAAACGCGAAGCAAAACCGGTCCCGGATACAAAACGCTCCAAGCAGTTACTACGGCCACAATAACAAGGCTGCGACAGGCCGTCTTTTCCCGGCAGATAGCCCGGTAACGTGTTATGTCCCCACTCGCCGGCAATGGCATTCGGGCCACTGAGAGCTGTTTATTGACAACGACGCCGCCACCACAACCGGTGCCTAAGATGGCACCAAACACCGTTTTACCGTCTTTACCTGCACCATCGACCGCTTCGGATAACGCAAAACAATCAGCATCATTCGCCAGTGCCACCGGCTGATTTAATTGTTGTTCCAGATCGGCCCGCAGATCTTCGCCATTCAGGATCAGAATATTGGAATTTTTGATCCGGCCGGTATCCGGGCTGATGGCGCCGGGTAAGCCGATGCCGATAGAAAAAGGCTGTTTAAACTCGAAACGATATTGTGTGACTAAGGCGGTTACCCCCGCCAGAAAATCAGTATAGTGCTGATTGGGGGTAGGAATGCGCTGACGTAACAGGCACTGGCCTTGTTCATCCAGCAGTTGAGCTTCGATCTTGGTGCCACCAATATCCAGACCTAATCGCAACATAATGTTCTCCGTCGCGGAAATAAAAAGCGGTATTCCGGCGGGAATAACACCGGAGTACCGAAAGACGCACAGTCAGTAGTTACGGTCTGACGGCATTCTGTCTGTACACATCCACCAGTTCGGTGATCAACTCTTTGGCCAAAATCGAGGTCATCAGATGGTCCTGCGCATGCACCATCACCAGTGTCATTTTGGTTTTGCCTTCACCTTCATCGGCTTCAATCAGCTGGGTCTGCACCGCATGCGCTTCACGGGCATAGGTATTGGCTTCTTTTAACAGCGAATCGGCTTCCACAAACTGCCCTTGTTTAGCCTGATGCAGGGCTTCAAAACAGAGGCTGCGTGACTGACCGGCATTCACGATGATGCCCATGACTGCTTCTTCTAAATCCATCATTTTTTGTTCCTTAAAAACCGTTGTTGCGGGAGACATCGGCGAACCATTCGCCACTCTTTTTCACCGTGCGTTTTTGCGTCGCCAGATCGAGTTGCACAAAACCGTAGCGGTTTTTGTAGGCGTTGCTCCACGACCAGTTATCGATAAAGGTCCACAAGTGATAGCCCTTACAGGCACAGTTTTCGCTGATGCCGCGGTGTAACCATTGCAGGTGGTTGCGGATAAAATCGATGCGGTAGGCATCCTGGATCTGACCATCAACGAGGAATTTCTCTTCCCCTTCCACACCCATACCATTCTCAGAAATGTAAGAAGGAATATTGCTGTAGTTATCGCGCAGGTTGGTCAGAATGTCGTAGATGCCTTTTTCGTAGATCTCCCAACCGCGATGCGGGTTCATCTTGCGGCCCGGCATTTCGTAGTAATCGAAGAACCATTCCGGCATAAATGGGCTGCTGGGATTTATTGCATTGGCGCGGGCTTTCACGCGGCGTGGCTGGTAATAATTCACCCCCAATAAATCGACTTTGCCTTGCGTCAGTAATTCCGCATCACCCGCTTCACAGTGCGGCAACTGATCATATTGTTTGAGCAGTTCCACTAATTCCGCTGGATATTCGCCTTTCACTGCCGGGTCGAGAAAGCTGCGGTTAAAGAACAGATCGGCAATCTTCGATGCCTGTAAATCAGCCGGATGTTGCGAGCGCGGATATGATGGCGTCAGGTTCAGCACGATGCCGATCTGACCTTCCAGTTGCAGAGCGCGGTAGCGTTGCACGGCTTTGGCATGCGCCAGCATGGTGTGATAAGCGACGGTAGCAGCACGACTAAAATCCACTACGTTCGGGTAATGGAAGTCATACAGATAACCACCTTCCACGGGTACGATCGGCTCATTGAAGGTAAACCAGAATTTCACTTTGCCGCCAAACAAACGGAAACAGGTTTCTGCAAAATCGGCGTAAGCATCGACCACTTCGCGACTTTCCCAACCGCCTTTTTCCTGCATACACATCGGCATGTCGAAATGGAACAGATTGATAAAAGGCTCAATGCCATTGGCTAACAGCTCATCCAGCATGTCGTTATAAAATTTGACCGCCAGCGGATTGACGTCACCAGTACCGTTGGGAATTAAACGCGCCCAGGCAATGGAGGTGCGGAAGGTGTTGTGATTCAGTTGTTTCATCAGCTGAATATCACTGCGGAAATTGTCGTAAAACGTCGAGGTTTCTTGCGGGCCAACCTGATTAAAAAAACGGTTCGGCGATTCGTCAAACCACTGATCCCAGATGGTTGGTGATTTGCCATCACGCAGAGTGGCACCTTCAGACTGTGGACCGGACGAGGCGCTGCCCCACCAGAAATTTTCCGGAAAACGATACTGCATAATTATTATCTCGTTCAAAATTCGGGAGATGTGCAGATGACAGGGGGCTGCCATCCGCACGAGGTAACAAGGTGTTATGCTGTCACTGGCTGGCCAGCGTGTGCTTCAGCTGCGGTTTCTTCTTCCTGTTTCAGTAAAGTACGTTCGTACGCTTTCAGGAATGGGTAATACATCAGCGCCGACATCACCATACATACCAGACACATGATCACCGGGCTAAAGGCCCAGTTGGCCGCCCAGGATGCACCCAGTGGTGCCGGGCTGGTCCACGGTGTCAGTGACACGACGCGAGCCACTAAACCCATGCTGGTGGCAACATAAGCCAGCACAGCATTCACCATTGGCACCAGAATGAATGGCAGGAAAAACACCGGATTCATCACGATTGGGGCACCGAACAGGATCGGTTCGTTGATGTTAAACAGACCTGGTACCACACCCATTTTGCCAATGCTGCGCAGGTGAATGGCTTTACTGCGCAGCAGCAGGAATGCCAATGGCAGGGTTGAACCAACACCACCGATCAACAGGTAGTGATCCCAGAAACCTTGCAGATAGATATGGGTTAATTCACCACCAGCCGCCAGTGCTGCTTGGTTTTCCGCCAGATTGGCCATCCAGAATGGGTTCATGATACCGGTGACGATCAGTGCACCGTGAATACCGGCAAACCACAAAACCTGACAGATAAACAACGAGATCAGAATGGCTGGCAAGCTGTCAGAAGCGGATACCAATGGTTTCACCAGCGACATGATCGCTTGTGGCAGGATCATGCCGGTTTCGCTTTCGATAAACAGATTCAGCGGATGCAGTGTCAGAATGATCACCAATACCGGGATCAGCACTTCAAATGAACGTGCTACACCTGTGGGCACTTGTTCCGGCAGACGGATGGTGATGTTTTTACGTTTCAGGAACGCATACACTTCGGTGGCATAGATCGCACAGATCAGCGCGGTAAAGATCCCTTGGCCAGAGAAATACTGCGTTGAAATAGAACCATCTTTCATTGGTGCTGCGACCAGCAAGAAAGACATCAACGACAACAAACCAGTGGTGATGGGGTCCAGTTTATAGTGACGACCTAAACTGGCGGCAACACCCACGGAAATGAACAGCGTCATCACACCCATACTGAGTTGGAAAGGCAACAACAGCTGGTTTTGATAGGTTTTCGCAAAATCGAGCCACGCTCGCGCAAAGCCCCATTTTGTTTCCGGATCAAACGGTGGAAAAATAAATACCAGCATGAAACTACCGACAATCATAAACGGCAGTGCGGCGATAAAACCATCACGGATGGACGTGATGTATTTCTGTTGCCCCAGTTTGGCGGCCAGTGGCGTGACAGTGTCTTCAATCATCGTCACCATTTTGTCATATGCACTCATTGCATCATCCTTTGGCGTAGTGTGTTTACTTGATCAGAGACAGGGCAAAATCCAGCACCTTATCCCCGCGTTGCATGCCGTAATCAGTCATTGCGATAGCCTCTACCGGAACACCGAACGGTTTTGCCCGCGACTGCAGATCTGCGAGCATGTATTTCACCTGCGGCCCAAGTAAAACCACCTGATACTTGGCGACCTGTTCATCAAACTCCGCTGCCCCGAAGGCTTTGATTTCCACGGGCAACTGACGTTTTTCTGCTTCAGCGACCATTTTTTTCACCAGTAAACTGGTCGACATACCCGCTGAACAACACAGCATAATTTTGTTCATTTCCAACTCCTCAACAGCAACTCAACGCAGGCACTATATGCTTTAGGAAACAAATGGGAAACCGGTTGCCCATAGTTTCATATTTCCTTTGTGAATTGGATCACTGTTAAGCCAGATCATGGCATCAGAAATGTGATCCAGCTTAGATCTTCTATGATGTAAGCGGTTGCCACAGGTGTCAGGGATTGCTTTTGGAGGTAAAGACGCTAGTCTGCCAACGGATAAAATGAACGATGAGGCAGCAATGGGTTCCTACTGGATGCAGTTGATGGTGTCGGCGATAGAGCAATGGATGACGCCGTTGGCGCGTTATCTGACGAAAAGCCGCTATCTGGTTGCCCTGCGGGATGCTTTTCAGCTCGCTATGCCGTTTGTCATTGTGGGCAGTATCTGCGTGCCGTTGCTGTACCCGCCTTTTTTACCGGATAGCACCAATTGGCTGGCGATCATCTGGAATCACGTTTCCATCGACTATCGCGCGGTCTGGTTACCGCCTTATCAAATAACAATGGGCCTGATCTCGCTGCTGGTCTCTTTCGGGGTGGCCGCCAGTCTGGCGAAAAGTTATGGTTTACCTGAGCGGCTTTCCGGTTTAACCGGTTCAGTTAGCTTTATGTTATTGGCGGGTTTTTATCAAAATGGTGGTGTCGATGCCCGTTATCTGGGTGGCATGGGCTTATTTACCGCGATCATCGCTGCTATCTATTCCATTGAAATAATACGTTTTTTCTATCAACGCAACTGGACTATCCGCGTGCCGGATGAAGTGCCCAAGATCACCTCCAGCGGCTTCCTGCTTATCATCCCGTTGTTTTTTATCCTGATCAGTCTGACGTTGTTGAACTTATTGTTACAACAGCATTTTGGTGCCGTATTTCCTGAATTGGTCGAAAAAATATTCCGCCCAATGATTATTGCGTCTGACAGTTTACCTGCCGTTTGGTTGTCGTTATTGGTGTGCAATTTACTTTGGTTTATGGGTATTCATGGTGCCTTGATTGTTACAGGCATCATGTATCCATTCTGGATGTCAAACATACTGGATAATCAGGCAGCATTGGCGGCAGGGCAGGTATTACCGCATATCTATGTGCATGCATTCTGGGATTTTTATCTGTTGATTGGTGGTGTTGGTTCAACCCTGCCGCTAGCGTTTATGGCATTACGCAGTCGTTCATTACAATTACGTTCTGCCGGCAAACTAGGGTTGTTGCCGTCGCTGTTTAATATCAATGAGCCGATCCTGTTCGGTTTTCCGGTTATCATGAACCCGCTGTTTTTAGTGCCATTTCTGTTTGCGCCGTTGTTCAATGCGACATTGGCCTGGTATCTGACCGACTGGGGCTGGCTGGATCGTTTTGTTGCCATCTTACCCTGGTCGATGCCATCACCGATTGGTGCCGCCTGGTCGGCCAATGGCAGCTGGCGTACTGCACTGATGAGCCTGTTTGCTTTCACCAATGCATGGATCATCTATTACCCATTCTTTAAAGTGCATGAACGTCTACTGTTAGAAAATAAACGGGCTGTAATGCAGAAAAAGGGTTATTAAGCTACAATAAGGATTGTTTTGGAAATCGGTTTCCAATTTAAGCATTTAATCGCAGTACAAAATTTGACATACTGTAAGCAGTATTTTCAGAGGCAAAGAACATGACCACGATTATTGATGTATGTAAGTTGGCCAATGTATCTAAAGCAACCGTGTCCCGGGTCTTAAGCGGTAACCGCAAGGTGAAAGAAGACACCCGCGATGTGGTGATGCGTGCCGTGGAACAACTCAACTATCGCCCCAACCAATTGGCGCAGACACTGGCGACTAAAGTCAGTAACACCGTTGGGGTGATCACTAATGGTCTGACTGACAGTCAGTTGGGGCAGATGTTGCGTCAGCTCGATGCGGTGTTATGGGGGCAGGGTCGCAGTTTTATTCTCGCTAATGGCGTGGAAGGTAGCGCCTCTCTGATCGACAAACTGGCGTTTCTGGCTTCCCGTCATTGCGATGCGATTTTACTGTTAGGCAAAAATTACGATCAGCGCTGGTTCGACGAACTCGATGCCGGCAATTTACCGCCCTTGCTTACCATGAATCTGGCGTTAGAAGACGTAGATGGTGTGCAATTTGATCAGGCACTGACCGCGGAACTGGCTTGTAACTATCTCTATTCCCATGGTCATTCTCAGATCGCCGTGTTGCTGGAGTCCGGTAGTGGTGGTGAACAAGTGTTGCAAGGTTATCGTCGCGCTTTAGAAAACCGCAGTCTGCCATTTAATAAACAACTGGTGGCGCAACATACCGACAGCACTACCGCACTGAGTATGCTGATCAACCGTTATATTCCGTTTACCGCAGTGCTGGTTCCGGATGATCATCAGGCGATTGAAGTCATTCGCACCTTGGCGCAATACAACATTCAGGTGCCGCAGGAAGTGTCAGTCATTAGTCTGATGACCGGAATCGAAGGCGAGCGTTACACCCCCGCGATTACCGGGTTTGAAGTACCGGAAGAGAAGATGCTGCAGTCATTATTACGCTTACTGGATGATGCCATCAAAGGCGGCGGGCAAGGTGGCAGCGATGTTACACGTGAATTTATGGGGCGTCTGGTGATCCGTCAATCTGTGCGCTCCATGGAATAAGTCTCTTTCTAGCGTCTCGATGTAGCTAATTGCAGATAAAACAACGGGGCTTTAGCCCCGTGTGTTAGTTCATATCTAACTCTTTTAATTTCCGCGTCAGGGTATTGCGCCCCCAACCCAGCAATCGTGCCGCTTCCTGCTTATGGCCGTGTGTGTGTTGCAATGCGGTATTCAGCATGATGCGTTCAAATTCAGGCAGCGCTTCCGAAAGAATATCAACCTCACCGCGCGCCAGTTTTTGTGCGATCCACTGTTGTAACTGATCCTGCCAGCGCAATGAGACCGGTTCTTTGCCCGGTGTCTGACGCTCTTCAATCGGGTTTAGTAATTCCGGCGGCAGATCAGAGACCAGCACTTCCTGACCAGAAGCCATTACTGTCAACCAGCGACAGACGTTTTCTAGCTGACGTACGTTCCCTGGCCATGGCAGGCGGCTGATATAGGCTTCCGTATCAGGATGCAGCATTTTCGCTTCCACATTCAGCTCTTTGGCTGCGCGCAGTAAGAAGTGCTGGGCCAGCTTCGGAATATCTTCGCGACGTTCACGTAGCGATGGAATATGAATACGAATGACATTCAGACGGTGGAACAAATCTTCACGGAAATCACCCGCTAGCACGCGTTTTTCTAAATCCTGATGGGTTGCCGCAATGATGCGTACATCGACCTGAATCGATTGATGACCTCCGACGCGATAAAACTGACCGTCAGCCAGAACTCGCAACAACCGAGTCTGCACATCCAATGGCATATCACCAATTTCATCTAAAAACAGCGTGCCGCCATTCGCCTGTTCGAAACGGCCCTGACGCACACTATTCGCACCGGTAAAGGCGCCTTTTTCATGGCCAAACAACTCTGATTCGATCAGATCTTTTGGAATGGCGGCCATGTTCAACGCAATAAATGGTTTCGCGGCGCGTGGGCTATGACGGTGCAGTGCATGCGCAACCAGCTCTTTACCGGTACCGGACTGGCCATTGATCAGCACAGAAATAGAAGAACGTGCCAGACGACCGATCGCGCGGAAAACTTCCTGCATCGCCGGTGCTTCACCGATAATTTCCGGTGCAGCCGTGGTGACTTGCTGACGAGCCCGGCGTTTATTACGTTGCTCACGCAAGTGACTTTCAGCACGCTGCACCAGTGCTACGGCTTCATCGATATCAAATGGTTTTGGTAAATATTCAAATGCACCGCTCTGATAGGCATTTACAGCACTATCCAGATCCGAATGCGCCGTCATGATGATGACTGGGATATCCGGTTGTTTTTCCTGGATCAACTGCAATAAGGAGAGCCCATCGATACCAGGCATACGAATATCCGATACAATCACATCCGGAATACTCTGGTTATTATCCAGCGCTGCTAACAGACTTTCGCCATCTTCAAATGACTGACATTCAAAATGTTCTGCGCTCAGCGCTCGTTCCAGAACCCAACGGATAGAGCTGTCATCATCGACAATCCAGACTTTGGCTGCCATGGTGTTTATCCTTATTACTTACGAAGCGGTAAATAGATACAAAATTCGGTGTGTCCTGGCCAACTGACACATTCAATACGGCCTTTATGCTGATCAATCAAATTCTGTGCGATTGATAACCCCAAGCCGGTGCCACCCTCTTTGCCGGTGACCATGGGATAAAACAAGGTGTCGCGAATACTTTCCGGTATCCCCGGGCCATCATCAATGATGCGAATTTCGGCGGCCAGACGATAACGTTTACCGTGGATGGTAATTTGAAACACTGTGCGGGTTTTCAGGCGGATCGTGCCTTGCCCGTGCATAGCTTCCACTGCATTACGAACAATATTGAGGAACGCCTGCTGCAGTTGTTCCTGTTCCATCTCAAAATCTGGAATGCTTGGATCATAATCGCGCACGATACGAATGCCGGGTGGTAATTCCATTTCGACCAGGCGACGTACTTGCTCCAGCACCGAGTGCACATTATGTACCTGATGTCGACCCGGACGTTGTGGACCCAATAGACGATCAACCAGATTACGCAAACGATCGGCCTGTGCGATGATAATTCCGGTATATTCTTTTAACTGTTCATCGGGCAGGGCTTTTTCCAGTAACTGTGCAGCACCCCGTAAACCACCGAGCGGGTTCTTAATCTCATGGGCAAGACCGCGCACCAGATCGCGGGCGGCCAGTTGCTGGGCATGCTGTTGTTGCTCCTGGCTGATGCGCTTTTGCTGATCAATCTTGCGCAGCTCCATCAGCGCTAATTGTTCCTGATGGTCATACACTGCAATAACACTGACTTCCACGCTGCGCGGTTCGTTCTCTACCACCAACGTCACTTCGTTATCGGTAAAGCCCTGACCGGCGCGCAGGCATTGCCGTAAGCGATCCAGATCTAAAGACAGGTAATCGACAACCTGTTCCAGTGCATGATCCACTACGCGACGGGCACTGACTCCGAGCAGTTGTTCGGCTGCCGGATTGACATAGCGGATGATCAAATGCTTATCCAGCAGCATTACTGCGGTCAGCAAATTATCCAGCAGCATCTTCGGTAAGTCAGGACGGCTTTCCACAGTGTTGATCTCCCAAATATAACGCGCACCAATAAGGTGCCAGCTATCGTTGTTTTCTGGTGCGGTCGAACCAAAATGGTGCTGGCACTTCACGACAGGTTACTTGATGGCTGTGACCCGGAACAGATAAACCGTAATTGATTCTGAAGATGCAAGTATCTTGCCGCTTTGCGAGATCAGTTCGGTCCGCAATTGATGCGCACCGCGCTCAACATTAGTGGCTTCACAACTTAAGCTTGCTGTGTTGCAGCCATAACGATTGGCGTCAACATAAAGCACCAGCTGTGACTGCTCGCCTTCAGGCATGGCGGGGGAGAGTTGATTTTGCACCGTGATCCGCCCTTCATTATCGCGGATGGTTTGTTCGGATTGGGGCGATGCGATGCTGAGGGTATACGCGATAGCAGGGAGGGGGATTGGTTCAGGCGGGGAAGCTGTGTTGTCAGCTATGGGATTGCTGGCGGGCGGGTTAATAATTTCAACCTGCTTGCTGTTCATTGTTTTTCCAGCGACAGGCCGGTCGCTGAAATGCGTCACACCTTGTGCATCTGTCCAATAATAGACAGTGGTGTTTTCGTCTGCTGCTTGCACCAGCCAGGACAACCCGAGTGCGAACCATATAGCGGATGTTATTTTCATAGTGCTATTCCCTGCTCGTTATTATGGATGGACTACAGATGAAAACATCAGGTTAAATCATAACCAAAAAAAACCCGCCGGAGCGGGTTTTTTCAGAAACATGAGATTCTTATACAGAATAATACATTTCGTATTCAACTGGGTGCGGAGTCATGCGCAGGCGATCTACGTCGATGTTTTTCAGTTCGATGTATGCATCGATGAAATCATCAGAGAATACGCCACCACGAGTCAGGAACTCACGGTCTGCATCCAGTGCTTTCAGAGCTTCGTCTAAAGAACCACAAACTTGTGGGATCTGAGCCGCTTCTTCTGGTGGCAGGTGATACAGATCTTTGTCTGCGGCATCGCCTGGGTGGATTTTGTTGATGATACCATCCAGACCAGCCATCAACTGAGCGGTGAACGCCAGGTATGGGTTAGCTGCTGGATCCGGGAAGCGAACTTCGATACGAGCTGCTTTCGGGCTTGGTACTACTGGAATACGGATTGACGCTGAACGGTTACGTGCAGAGTAAGCCAGCATTACAGGCGCTTCATAACCTGGAACCAGACGCTTGTAAGAGTTGGTTGATGGGTTAGTGAAAGCGTTGATTGCTTTAGCGTGTTTGATGATACCGCCGATGTAGAACAGTGCCAGTTCTGACAGTCCACCGTAAGCGTCACCAGAGAACAGGTTCACACCGTCTTTGCCCAGAGACTGGTGACAGTGCATGCCTGAACCGTTGTCACCAAACATTGGTTTTGGCATGAAGGTTACGGTTTTACCGTAAGCGTGAGCTACGTTATGGATAACGTATTTCTGCACCTGAACTTCGTCAGCTTTCTTAGTCATGGTGTTGAAACGAGTAGCAATTTCGTTCTGACCAGCAGTAGCTACTTCGTGGTGATGCGCTTCAACAACCTGACCCATTTCTTCCAGGATCAGACACATAGCAGAACGCAGATCTTGTGAGGAGTCAACTGGTGCTACTGGGAAGTAACCACCTTTAACGCCTGGACGGTGACCTTTGTTACCACCTTCGAATTCTTTACCTGAGTTCCATGCTGCTTCAGGATCATCGATCTTGAAGAAAGAACCGCTCATGGTGTTTTCGAAGCGAACGTCTTCAAAAATGAAGAATTCTGGTTCTGGTCCGAACAGCACGGTATCAGCGATGCCGCTTGCTTTCAGATATTCTTCAGCACGCTTAGCGATCGAACGTGGGTCACGATCGTAGCCTTGCATGGTTGCTGGTTCCAGAATGTCACAACGAATGATCAAAGTTGATTCTTCGGTGAACGGATCCATCAGGGCAGTAGAAGCATCTGGCATCAGAACCATGTCTGATTCGTTGATACCTTTCCAGCCAGCGATAGAAGAACCATCGAACATTTTACCGTCTTCGAAGAAATCTTCGGTGATCTGGTGATGAGGTACAGAAACGTGTTGTTCTTTACCTTTAGTGTCAGTAAAACGCAGATCAACGAACTTAACTTCGTTCTCTTTGATCATATTCAGAACATTTGCAGCGGACATGCTAGCTAACCTCCGGTGTCATTAAAATCAGATAGCGATATTAAAATTCTATTTCGCTAAACAGCAAAAAATGCGCCAACTTAAAAACTTGTTAGTTAATAAGGAGTAATCGTCGGTTTGCCTGTTGACAGAACCTCTGATTGTCTCTTTTTGGTGCATGTATGCACTGGTTTTGTGCGTATTAATGGTGCAATAGCACACACATAATCTGCCGTTCATGATTATACAGATATCCTGCAAAAATATGCTCATCGTTTTTACAGCAAATTTGCTATGCAGATCACGTTGGGGTAGGTAGAATGAGCGTCCGATTTTTAGTCACTTTTTATATCTCGAGGCGAGGATGTTAGAGAATCTCCGCAATATTGCCATTATTGCGCACGTTGACCATGGCAAAACAACACTGGTTGACAAACTGTTACAACAGTCTGGAACCCTGGACCGCTCTTCGGAAGGTCAGGAGCGCATTATGGACTCCAACGATCTGGAAAAAGAACGCGGGATCACTATTCTTGCCAAAAACACAGCGATTCGCTGGAAAGATTATCGTATTAACATCGTTGATACTCCCGGCCATGCTGACTTTGGCGGTGAAGTAGAACGTGTTATGTCTATGGTTGACTGTGTTCTGCTGCTGGTTGATGCGGTAGACGGCCCGATGCCACAGACCCGTTTCGTGACTCAGAAAGCGTTTGCTCGCGGTCTGCGTCCAATCGTTGTTGTCAACAAAGTTGACCGTCCTGGCGCCCGTCCGGATTGGGTTATCGATCAGGTATTCGATCTGTTCGACAACTTGGGTGCGACTGACGAACAGTTAGATTTCCCGATTGTGTACGCTTCTGCGCTGCAGGGTTACGCAACTATGGATCTGAACGAACCATCAGATAACATGGACCCGCTGTTTAAAGCGATCCTTGATTTCGTTGAACCGCCAAAAGCGGATCCGGATGGCGAATTCCAGATGCAGATCTCTCAGCTGGATTACTCTTCTTACGTGGGTGTGATCGGTATCGGTCGTATCACGCGTGGTAGCGTTAAGCCAAATCAACAGGTAACTGTTGTTGGTGCTGACGGCAAAACCCGTACTGGTAAGATCGGTCAGGTTCAAGGTTACTTAGGTCTGAGCCGTACTGAAGTGGCTGAAGCGCAAGCTGGCGACATCATTGCGATAACTGGTCTGGGCGAGCTGAAAATCTCTGACACTATCTGTTCAAATGCTGCTGTAGAAGCGCTGCCTCCACTGTCTGTGGATGAGCCGACTGTAACTATGACCTTCCAGGTAAACACTTCTCCGTTTGCTGGTAAAGAAGGTAAGTATGTGACTTCCCGTAATATTCTGGAACGTCTGCAGAACGAACTGCGCCACAACGTAGCGCTGCGTGTTGAAGAAACAGAAGATCCGGATAAATTCCGTGTCTCTGGCCGCGGTGAATTGCACTTAGGCATTCTGATCGAAAACATGCGTCGTGAAGGTTTCGAACTGGCTGTTTCGCGTCCTGAAGTTATCATGCGTGAAATCGACGGCGTGAAAATGGAACCAATGGAATCATTGACTGTTGATATTGAAGATCAACATCAGGGTTCTATCATGGAGAAGCTGGGTGAGCGTAAAGCTGACCTGCGTAACATGGTTCCGGATGGTAAAGGTCGTGTACGTCTGGATTATATGATCCCAGCACGTGGCCTGATCGGCTTCCAAACTGAATTCATGACACTGACTTCTGGTACTGGTCTGCTGTACCATACTTTCGAAGAATACGGTGAATTCAAAGGCGGTTCTATCGGTCAACGTCAAAACGGCGTACTGATCTCTAACGCGACAGGTAAAGCACTGGGCTTCGCTCTGTTTAACCTGCAGGAACGTGGCCGTCTGTTCATTGAACATGCGACTGAAGTTTATGAAGGCCAGATCATTGGTATTCACAGCCGTTCTAACGATTTGACAGTTAACTGTCTGAAAGGTAAACAGCTGACTAACATGCGTGCTTCCGGTACTGACGAAGCGATCGTTTTGACTACACCAATCAAAATGACGCTGGAACAGGCCATGGAATTCATCGATGATGATGAACTGGTTGAAGTTACCCCACTGAACGTCCGTGTTCGTAAGAAATTGCTGACAGAAATGGATCGTAAACGTGCTAACCGTGGCGGTAACAAAGAAGATTAATTCTTCTTACCATATCCACTGTTATCGAGAGCCTCGCATTTGCGGGGCTTTTTTTTAGCTGTATGCTAGACGATGTTTTAATACAGAATGAAGGTGAAAATGACAAAAGATCCAACCCGATTGCTGGCATTGCGTAATAGCCGTTGGGTGAAAAGTCGTTTGTTGAGTCTGCGACTACGCCGATTTGCAGCTTTTTTCTGGAAACGTGTCTGGCATGATCGGTTACCGGTTCTGGCGGGGCATCTTGCCTATGTTTCGTTATTATCTATAGTACCGTTGCTGGCGGTAGTATTTTCGGTGCTGTCCTGGTTGCCGCGTTTTTCTTATTTCCGTCGTCAGTTTGAATCATTTTTGTTTAGTAATTTCGTACCGGCAACCGAAATTGCATTTCGCTATCATTTCTCGTTATTTGTCAAAAATGCGTCGAAAACTACCTCTATCGGGTTGGTAATGTTGGTGGTATTAGCGCTGTTTCTGATAGCGGCTATTGATGAAAACATGAATCATATCTGGCGCTGTCGTGGTCAGCGCAAATGGCTGAAAACCATTACCATGTACAGTATGGTTTTGGGTATTGCGCCATTGCTGGTCGGTGGAAGTTTGTTGCTTTCGACTCGCATACAAGGTTGGGCGTTGTGGGACTACGAGCTGGTTTCATCACTGGGCGGTGGCCTGCTGGAGTTACTGCCCTATCTGTTATCGCTGGGCGGCATTTTGCTGTTATACAAAGTTGTCCCGAATATTTATGTGCGCTGGCAACACGCTTTGCTGGGGGCTACGTTGGCGGCATTGCTATTTGAGGTCGCCAAAGAGAGTTTTGGCTATTACATTGCGCATTTTGGCACCTATAAATCGATTTATGGTGCCTTGGCTGGTATTCCGATCATGATGATCTGGTTGTATATGAGCTGGTTGGTAGTGCTGTTGGGGGCGGAATTAACCGCGACCTTGGGGGAGTGGCAGCTAAACCGTACACTACGCGGGAATAAGCCTTCTTGAATTTACTATGTTGACTCAGGCCAGCGACAGATAAAGCAGGCGCCACCAAGATCACTGCTTTCCACGCTCGCTCTACCTTGGTGCGCGAGCATGATCCCTTGCACAATAGCTAAGCCCAAGCCAAAACCACCGGTCGCCCGATCTCGGCTAGGGTCCAGCCGCACAAAGGCATCAAAAATGGTCGCGCGTTGTTCTGCCGGGATGCCAGGGCCATCATCTTCCACTTTAATGATATTCCACCCGGGTTCTTGGAATAACGCGATCTGGATCTGTTGCTGGCTGTAACGCAGCGCATTGCCCACTAGGTTATCCACTAGCCGATCCAACAGTTTAATGTCACCGTGCCAGCGCCATGCGTCGGGGATCGCTGCGATGTGTAGTCGCTTCCCATTTAGCAGGGTTTGCCAATCGCTCTGGTGGTGGAGTAGCCATTCTGCGGGTGAAAAAGTCTGATAATCCAGTGTGAGCTGAGGTCTATCCAGCCGCGCGTAAGTGAGCATTTCATCGATCAGATTTTCCAGATATGAAATATCACGCACAATGCCTTGCTGCACTTCATCTGGCGGTGGCGGTTCCAGCATTTCCAATCGGTAGCGCAGACGAACTAAGGGGGTACGTAGCTCATGTGCCACGTTATCTGTCAGCCGTTTTTTGCTGGCAATCACTTCCTGAATATTATCGGCCATTTGATCAAAAGCGCAGCCAAGGCGCTGCAAACTGGATGTCTCTGCGAGATTGATGCGTGCGCTCAGGTCGCCTTCGCCGATGCGACGCGCGGTGCGCTCCAGCAATAGCAGATCTCGCCAATGGGGTCGCATCCAGATAAAAACCGGTAGGCCAAGCGAGATGCCTAATAACGCCAATAACAGATAATCAAAATCTTCAATTTCATGCTGGAAAGAGAGATAGGGTATTGGCCCGGCTACCAAGACGTAATTGGTATTGGGGATTTGCTCAATACACAGCGATCTGTCTTCCAGCATGACAATCTCGCCACGCCGTAGTGCGGCGAATGCCTCATCATCTAAAGGTTGATCCGGTAAGTATTCAATGTGAACGGGAAATGAGAGATCAAGGTCGAGACTGGCGAGCTGTTGCGGCCACTTTTCTTGCGGAATGCCGGTAAGTTCCCGCTCCAGCAAAGTCATGACACTGTCCATCAGATCAGTTAATGATTTCTCACTGCTACGTTCTGCCGTGAGTTTGTAGACCCCGCCGACCAGTAAGGTGACCAGTAGGAAAGAGGCGATCAGTAATAGGTAAAACTGGATAAACAGCTTGCGCATGGGCTAATTCCACGCGGAAGGTGCGAGCAGATAGCCTTTGTTACGTACAGTTTTTATCCGGGTAGGCTCTTGAGCGTTATCACCCAGTTTTCGGCGTAAACGCGAAATGGCGACGTCAACACTGCGATCCAGACCGTCATATTCCACACCTCGCAGCACTTTTAGTAATGATTCGCGGCTCATGATGTGACCGGCATGACTGGCCAGCTCCCATAGTAATTCAAAATCACTGGTGGAAAGGGGTATATTTTCACCGGCTAATATAACATCGCGGCTGGTTGGATCGATGGTCAACAGGCCAAAATGCAGCGGATGACTCACTGACTGTGTCGTGATAGCTGCCGCAGGCTGAACCGGTACTTGTTGACGTAACTGGACTCGTAACCGCGCCAATAACACGGATGGGGGCGTGGTTTTCAGTATGTAATCGCTGGCACCCAGCTCAAGTCCCAGAATGTGGTTCATATCGCTATCTAGCGAAGTGAGCATCACAATAGGCCCAGCATAGTGTGGGTGCAGATTGCGGCATAATGTCAGCCCGTCGATGCCCGGTAACATGATATCCAGCAACACCAGATCGGGTTTTTCCTGTAAAATTATCGCCATGGCGGTGTCACCACGGGGAACCAGCGTGACATCGAGATCATGCTTGCCCAGAAAGCTTTTGATCAGCGCGCCCAGTTCGGCATCATCTTCCACAAACACAATACGTTGCATGATAATGGCCTTATTCTGGTTGCCACAGAATATGACATTCCTGACTATCAGGTTCACGGCTGATCAGCATGCGGGCAAACAAATAGTCAAATTCTTGCTCAGCGTTTAGCAAGCCAACGCGGACTTCTAACCACTCTTCCGGTTTTACTTCTGCCTGTATTTCCTCTTCCCAGTCCGCTTCGGGTTCACAATCACCTAAGCCACCGCGTTCAGGAAATTCCTGATTAAAGCGATTTAGTGTTGCTTCATCCAGATTGTCGGCTGCCAGTTCCAGAAAAAGTTCGTAGGCCTGATCGATTAATACATCTAATTCGGTTTGTTGCTGATCCATGATAATTCCTCGCTTCATCATGGCTATTACAGCATGTTCATTCCATGCTGGCGAGGGGCTTGCGTTGTTGTCGATATCTGAATCATGTGTTGTTCGAGCAGTGGGGTGATCAAACGTGCAGAGACGGGTTTAGAAAACAGATAACCCTGACCTTCATCGCAATTGAAGTTTTGTAACAGATACATCTGTTCAGTTGTTTCAATGCCTTCGGCAATGATCTGTTTATTCAGTGAATGCCCCATTTCAATAATCGCGCGGACAATCTGGGCATCTTTATCATCTTGCATGGCCTGAGTAACAAACGAACGGTCTATTTTCAGTACATTGACCGGTAAATCACGTAAGCTCGCCAGGCTGGAATGGCCAGTACCGAAGTCATCAATGGCGATCACAAAACCATTTTTTTGTAACTGTTCGAGTTGCTCTACAATCCGTGGCAGGTTTTCCATCATGTTGTTTTCGGTGATTTCCAGTTGAATATAATGCGTGTTGATCGCCATCTGTTCTGACAACGCATTGATGCGGTCACCAACATTACGGCGTAATAATTGTTTGACCGAAACATTGATTGCGATGTCGATCATGATGTGTTGTTTGCGCCAAACAGCGGCCTGACGCAGTGCTTCCACCAACACCCAATCGCCGAGATCGACAATTAAGCCGCTGTCTTCGGCTATCGGGATGAACTCCGCCGGGGAGAGCATCCCTTCTTCGGGGTGGTGCCAGCGGATCAAGGCTTCTACACCAGTGATTTCACCGGTGGTCAGGCGGATCTTGGGTTGATAAAACAATTCCAGTTGATTACTAATGATTGCCAGCCGAAGTTCTTGTTCCAGTTTCATCTTGCGCGCCATGTTCACCGTCATGGTCGGTTGGAAGAAACGGAATCCATTACCACCGTCTGTTTTTGCGACTCGCATCGCCTGATTGGCGTGCAGTAATAACTCTTCAGCTTGTACTCCGTCATCTGGGAAAACCGCAATGCCCAGTGATGCACCAATCTGCACGGTGCGCTTATTTAATTCAAGTGGCTGAATTATTGATAATTTCAACTGTCGGAGTATGCGCATCAGATCGAGCGTTTTGACTTTGTTGTTAAGGAACAGCACAAATTCATCACCGGTAATCCGCGCTGCGACACCATTATGCTCGTGTGCGGTGGTATCTAAGCGGTTTGCGATAGCCACCAGGAAATCATCGCCCTGATCGTGACCGAGAGAATTATTGATATCTTTAAAGCGGTCTAGGCCAATAGAGATAACCACTAAATGGTTTTGGCTCTGTTCTACGGCTTGGATGGCCGTTTTGATCCGTTCCAGTAACGAAAGCCGGTTGGGTAACTCAGTCAGCGGATCATGAAAGGCAATAAAATGGATCCGATCGCTGATTTCATTTTCCATTTCTGTCAGCAATTGATGGTATTGCTGTTCGCGCCGAAATAAATTGAGCAGCAAAGGCCGAAAGATAAATAGCGCCTCCAGAAACAAGGTCAGGAGCATGCCAAATAATGATAATTGGTTGTAATTCTGCAGCTTATAGACCGCTTGCTCACTTTCCCGCTGATATTGGCTAACCAATATATCGAGGCTGTTTAACAATTTGTTATTGGCGGCCAAGCGCAATTGGACTAACCCATTTTGCCGAATTTCCTGGCTTAATTGAGTGTCAGCGAGTTGTTGGGCCGTTGCAATGAAGTCGGTAACTTGTTTATCCAGATTGATCGGGTTTTGATGAAACAGCTGTTGAATGGCTATGGAATCGGATATCGGGATCTGTAGACGAGCAGAACCCTTCACCAGTGCTTGATGTACTTCCGCCATGTTGTCTATTGCCGCAAGATATTCTTGTCGGAGCCGGGGGGTAGACTGACGTTCGACGGGGAGCAACATTTCCCCGGCAAAACGGGTGATCCGCTGCGAGAGCATTCTTTGTCGTCCGGCCTGATTGACTACTCGTGCTGTGGCTTCTTGTTTTTGGACAATATTTTGCACTAAATAGTGCGAAAACAGAGACAGCATTGCAATGATCGACAATGCAATGAGATAAGTGACCGTGCCTGACCGCCAGTGCTGTTTTAGCGCAAGGGGATCGGTGTACCACTTTGGTTTTATGGCCATGTGCTCTCTCGTTAGAATTTATTCAGCAGTAATAGTCGGCCTTCCTCATGGTTCTTTTGGCCGATCATAATTTATCCGCCGTCACTTATCCCTATGTTGTAGATTAAAATATAGCCTAATACGGAGCTGAATGAACAAGATTTATCCTAAATATTATTTTAGCTACGTGGCATCTGTGATGCTAAAACTGCGCTGTAAAGCGGTGATTATGGTAGGCTAACGGCCAGTAATTAGAGAGATACCAAGAGAATAATAAACATGAGTGATGCTGAACTGAGTCTGGATGGAGTCGAGCGCCAGCCGCTGCGAACTTTCACTGAACAGGCTTATCTCAACTACTCCATGTACGTGATCATGGATCGCGCTTTACCGCATATCGCGGACGGTCTGAAACCTGTGCAGCGTCGTATTGTGTATGCGATGAGTGAACTGGGCTTATCAGCGCTGGCGAAGCATAAAAAGTCGGCACGTACAGTCGGGGATGTTCTCGGTAAATACCATCCGCATGGTGATTCTGCCTGTTATGAAGCCATGGTGTTGATGGCGCAGCCTTTCTCTTACCGCTACCCGCTGGTGGACGGTCAGGGGAACTGGGGGGCGCCGGATGATCCGAAATCGTTCGCGGCAATGCGTTATACCGAAGCGCGTCTATCGCGTTTCTCTGAACTGTTATTAAGTGAGCTGGAACAGGGCACGGTTGAGTGGCAGCCTAATTTTGATGGCACCATGCAAGAGCCGCAGATCCTGCCAGCGCGCTTGCCACACATTCTGCTAAACGGTATTACCGGTATTGCAGTCGGTATGGCGACTGATATTCCGCCACACAACGTACGCGAAGTTGCACAGGCCTGTATCACGTTGCTTGATCGCCCAGATGCGACTATGGCTGATTTGCTCGAGCATGTGCAAGGGCCTGATTATCCAACGAAGGCTGAAATCATCACGCCGCGCGCCGAGATCCGTAAAATTTATGAATCGGGCAAAGGATCGATTCGGGCGCGTGCGGTTTATCACATGGAAGATGGTGATATCGTCATTACCGCATTGCCACATCAGGCTTCTGGTGCACGTGTTATTGAGCAAATAGCTGCGCAAATGCAGGCCAAGAAATTGCCGATGGTCAGTGACTTACGCGATGAATCGGATCATGAAAATCCGACCCGTCTGGTGATTGTGCCGCGTTCCAACCGTATCGATGTTGAACAGTTGATGCAGCACCTGTTTGCCAGCACCGATCTGGAAAAAAGCTATCGTGTGAACCTCAACATGCTGGGGATGGATCATCGGCCACAGGTGAAAAACCTGATGACGATCCTGACCGAATGGCTGGCGTTTCGTCGTGAAACGGTGCGTCGCCGTCTGCAATTCCGCTTGGATAAAGTGCTGAACCGTCTGCATATCCTGGATGGTTTGTTGATTGCGTATCTCAATATTGATGAAGTGATCGCGATCATCCGTAATGAAGATGAGCCGAAAAAAGAGCTGATGCGTCGCTTTGGCTTATCTGAGATCCAGGCTGATGCGATTTTAGATTTGAAATTGCGTCATCTGGCGAAGTTGGAAGAGTTTAAGATCCGCGGTGAGCAAGATGAGTTAGCTAAAGAGCGCGATCAGTTACAGTCATTGCTGGGCTCAGAGCGCAAACTGGGTAATCTGCTGAAGAAAGAGATTCAAGCTGATGCGGAAAAGTATGGCGATGATCGTCGCTCACCTTTGGTGGAGCGTCAGGAAGCTAAACAGCTGACCGAAAAAGAGCTGACGCCAAGCGAACTGGTGACTGTGGTGGTCTCGGAAATGGGCTGGGTACGTGCTGCGAAAGGGCATGACGTTGATGTGCAAGGATTAAGTTATAAAGCCGGTGATGGTTATCTGGTTAGTGCGCAGGGGCGCAGTAACCAGCAGGCGGTATTTATGAGTAACTTAGGTCGCACTTACTCGCTGGAAGCGCATACCTTGCCTTCGGCGCGCGGTCAGGGCGAACCATTAACCGGTAAACTCAGCTTTGCGACCGGCGAACAGACGCGTTATGTCATGTTAGGCAATGAAGATGATCGTTATTTGGTTGCTTCCGATGCTGGTTACGGTTTCCTGTGTACTTATAACGATTTGGTCAGTAAAAACAAAAACGGTAAGGCACTGTTAACCTTGCCGGAAGGCGCACAGGTGTTACCACCACAAATTACTGGTAAGCAGGATGATGCGTTGTGTCTGGTGATCAGCAGTGAAGGCCGCATGTTGTTGTTCCCTCTGAACACGCTACCGCAGTTGGGTAAAGGGAAAGGCAATAAACTGATCGGTATTCCTGCCGATAAAGTGGCCAGCCGGGAAGAATTTGTTAGCCATGTAGCAGTGGTGCGCCCGGATCAAGCCGTGACCTTGTATGCCGGTAAACGCAAATTGACGCTGAAGCCGGGTGATATGACGCTATATCACGGGGAACGCGGTCGTCGTGGCGCTAAATTGCCACGCGGTTTGCAGCGAGTTGATCGGGTTGAGCCGGAGCTGAGTGTTTCGGCTTCTGATGATGCAGTATAGAAGGTTATTTTCATGCTAAAAGTGTTACGTATTATCACATTGATCGTATTGTTGTTGGTTTGGTTTGTGATTGGCATGCTTGTTTGTTTAGCGCGGCCACGCCATAAAAATAACGTGTATTACCTATCCCGTATGCTCAATTGGGCTTGCTGGGTGTTGGGCGTTAAAGTTAAACGTATTGTGCGGGATGAATGCCGAACACTTGGCTCTGCGGTGTATGTTGCAAATCATCAAACCAACTATGACATCATGGTATTGGGATGTGTCATGCCGGGCACCGTTTCAATGGGTAAGCAAAGTCTGGCCTGGATCCCGCTGTTTGGTCAGGTTTACTATTTGAGCGGTAATATCCTGATCGACCGAGCGCGGAGTAGTAAGGCAGCAGATACTATCCGTCAGGTTGTAGCGAAAATCAAACAGCGCGGCATCTCTATCTGGATGTTCCCAGAAGGCACACGCTCTAAAGGCCGGGGTTTGATTCCATTTAAAACTGGCGCATTTCATACGGCGATAGCGGCGAAAGTGCCACTGGTGCCGATCGTTTGTTCCAGCTATGCCGGACAAATTGATCTCAATCGCTGGGATAATGGTGAAATCATCGTAGAAATGCTGCCCCCTGTAGATTCGCAACAATGGACACGAGCCACCGTTAAAGATTGCAGTAATACCATTCGGGCCTTAATGGAAAGCAAACTGGCGGAATTAGACGCCAAAGTCAAAAAGCCGCAATAACTCTTCTGTAAAACCGAGTAAAAATCTCTCATCGGGGCGATTGCCGCCCCGAATTGGATCGCTTAGACTCTGCACAACTTTTTGAGCGGGATCTCATTTATGGAATGGTTACATCTGATCGTCGACTTTGTTTTGCATATCGATGTGCATCTGCAGGAACTGTTTACCACCTATGGTATCTGGGTGTACGGCATACTTTTTTTGATTATTTTCAGTGAAACCGGCTTTGTTGTGACTCCATTCTTGCCGGGTGATTCGTTGTTGTTTGCAGCCGGTGCACTGGTGGCGGCAACACAAGGCACGCCGGAGTCGATGGATATTCATGTATTGGTGTTATTGCTGATCACGGCTGCGGTCACCGGTAATATTCTGAACTATGCGGTGGGTCATTTCTTCGGCGAACGCTTATTTCAAAATCCTAACTCAAAAGTGTTCAGAAAAGATCAGTTGGATAAGACCCACGCTTTCTTTGAGAAACATGGCGGTAAAACCATCATCATCACCCGTTTTATTCCTATCATCCGTACCTTCGCGCCGTTTGTTGCAGGTATGGGGGCGATGACCTATAAACGCTTCATGGTATTTAATCTGATCGGTGGCGGTGTCTGGGTAATGTCCTTTGCCTATGCTGGGTTTGAATTCGGTCAGCAGGAATTTGTACGTAAAAACTTCACTATGCTGATGATGGGGATCATTGTGGTTTCACTGTTGCCGATGGTGTTTCATGCGGTAAAAGCCAAGCTGGCTGCTCCGGCCAAATAAATTTTTCGTTGTTTTAGCTTGTTCTGAGATGCCTGGCAGTGTTGTTGTCAGGCATTTTTATTCTCTGCAAGCTGATAATGTCAAATGTGTCGAATAATAGATTGAAATGAGAGTGAAACCGGTTTCTTTTGGTGTTTGTTTCCGGTAACTCTGTGAACCGCAGCACAATTATTCTTGGCTTGTAGCCTGACAAGATGCCGGGCAATTTGTTAATCTGTGGGCCATTCCTCTTTTCTGTTGTTGTTTCATGTCTCCATATCCCTGGTTAGCGCTGAATTTATCAGCAATCTATTTAGTCTTAGGTATCTTTTCACCGTTCTGGGGCGTTTGGCTGGAATCGGTTGGTTTACAGTCAGAACAAATCGGTTTGTTACTTGGGATTGGCTTTGCAATGCGGCTGTTTGGCAGTCTGGTGATCATGCGCCAGGCTAAACGTGCCGAGCGATTGATCCCCATTGCTCGCTTGCTGGTTTTAGGCGGCTTACTCAGTTTTGTCGGTTTTTATCTCTCCTCGCAGTTCTGGGTGATCTTTTTATTCACCTTGCTGGTTAATTTTGTATATCCAACCTTATTGCCGTTAAGTGATGCTGTGGCGGCCAGAATGGTCATTCAGGTCAATCTGGATTATGGCAATGTACGGTTATGGGGGTCGGCGGCTTTTATTGTTGGTGCTACGCTGATTGGCTTTGTTATTGAGCACCTTGGCCCAAGCTGGATTTTGCACGGTATTGTGCTGTGTTTGCTATTAGCGGGTTTCTGTATTCATGTGCCTATGAACCCTGCACCACGCACTATCGGGCAGGAAAATGAAAGTCATGGCTATGGCCAATTACTGTGCAACAAGGCATTTTTGAATTTTCTGGCTATCGAAGCGCTGATCTTCGGTAGTCACGCCGCGTATAACAGTTTCAGTGCGATCTATTGGCATTCGCAAGGTTTTGCTGCCTCAACAGTCAGTATGCTGTGGACCACTGGCGTGGTATTTGAAATTATCATGTTTGCCACCAGCCGGCGTTTATTATCTGACTGGTCACCAGAGCGCTTGCTGTGTTGGGCGGCGATTGGTGCGGTGATCCGCTGGGTCACACTGGGTACTAGTCTGGAGTTGTGGTTACTATTTCCGGCACAGGCGCTGCATTCATTCACCTATACGCTGGCTCATTTGGGAGCAATGCGTTATCTGGCACTTCGTTTACCGCGTGAGGCAATCATTTCCGGCCAAACGCTCTATTCCGCCATCGGACAATCATTATCGCTAGCCTTGTTTACGGTGCTGAGCGGGATCATGTATCGCCATCTGCACCAGGATGTGTTTCTGGTGATGGCGGCGATTGTGTTGCCGGTGTTTTATCTGATCTGGCGGGCAAAACACTCTATTCCTGTTATAAACAGAGAATAAGTATGCGATTTTATGTGTGGTGTTATTTCAGTTTTCGACCGTACAGTGGCTTCAGGGTACAATAGAGCAACAGGGTGTATCAGCGACATCCTAATTACAGTGAATGAGGCATCATGGCGTTAAAAATTAGTTACAGCTACAAAGGTCAGCCACGTTTGATTCAATACGCGAATGACAAATACCACGATATTTATGAAGCTATTGCTGCGGAAGAGGGCGTTGATTTACGCGCTTATCTGGCGATGGAACGGCAGCTGGCTTCTTTGAGCAAAAAAGTCGGTGCAGTGAAAGATTTTCGTGATAACAAATTCCTGGAATTTGGTTTCAACGATATCAAAGTGATCAAAGAGTAAATTGCGGATAAAAAAGAGCGCCCCGATGGCGGAGCGCTCTGCTAGTTTTGTCTGACTGTCGATTTACAGAATAAAACGACTCAAATCTTCATCTTCAATCAATGCACCGAGGTAACGGTTTACGTATTCAGCATCAATGCTGAACAGTTGCCCTGCATTGTCTGCGGCATCATACGAGATGTCTTCCATCAGCTTTTCCAGCACGGTATGCAGACGACGAGCACCGATATTTTCTGTGCGTTCGTTCACCTGCCAGGCCGCTTCGGCAATGCTGCGAATGCCTTCCGCCGTGAATTCAATTTTTACCTGTTCGGTTGCCATCAGCGCCTGATATTGTTCTGTCAGCGAGGCGTTCGGCTCCGTCAGAATGCGTTCGAAATCATCAACAGTCAGATTTTTCAGCTCAACACGAATTGGCAGACGACCCTGCAACTCGGGGATCAGATCGGAAGGTTTTGCGATCTGGAATGCACCGGAAGCGATAAACAGAATATGGTCAGTGCGCACCATGCCGTGTTTGGTATTCACGGTACAACCTTCGATCAGCGGTAACAGATCGCGTTGTACGCCTTCACGGGACACATCCGGGCCGCTACTTTCGCCACGTTTACAGATCTTGTCGAACTCATCGATAAAGACAATCCCGTTGTTTTCCACGGCATGAATGGTCTTTTCTTTCAGCTCTTCCGGGTTGAGTAGGCGTCCAGCCTCTTCTTCCACCAGCTGTTTCAGCGCATCTTTCACTTTCAGTTTGCGTTTATGGGTATTGCCCGCGGACATATTCTGGAACAGACCCTGTAACTGATTGGTCATCTCTTCCATGCCGGGTGGTGCCATGATTTCCACACCCAGTTGCGGTGCAGCAACATCAATTTCGATCTCTTTATCATCCAGTTCGCCTTCGCGCAGTTTTTTGCGGAAGATCTGGCGGGTATGTGTGCCTGTTTCGGATTTCTCGGCTTCACCCCAGTTAGAACGCGCAGGCGGCAGCAATACATCCAGCACGCGTTCTTCAGCCGCTTCATGGGCACGGAAACGAACTTTCTCCATTTCCTGCTCACGCATCATCTTCAGCGCCATATCGGTCAGATCACGGATGATGCTGTCAACTTCTTTACCAACATAACCGACTTCGGTGAATTTGGTCGCTTCGACTTTGATAAATGGGGCATTGGCCAGTTTGGCCAGGCGGCGGGCAATCTCAGTTTTACCCACCCCGGTTGGGCCAATCATCAGGATGTTTTTCGGTGCTACTTCCTGGCGCAGCTCATCACTAAGCTGCATACGACGCCAGCGGTTACGCAAAGCAATCGCAACCGCACGTTTCGCTTCCGCCTGACCAATGATATGACGGTCAAGCTCGTGAACTATTTCTCTGGGAGTCATTTCGGACATCTGGATATCCTTGCTAGGCAATAGATTAAACTGTTGTGATGGTTGGATAATCCAACACTTCAATAGTCTGGAAATTGTTAGTGAACACGCAGATATCTCCGGCAATGGTCAGCGATTTCTTCACAATATCTGCGGCGGATAAATCGGTGTTTTCCAATAAGGCGCGGGCGGCGGATTGAGCGAAGGCACCGCCAGAACCAATGGCGATCAGATCGTTTTCCGGCTGCACGACGTCACCATTACCAGTAATGATGAAAGAGCGTTGTGTATCTGCAACTGCCAGCAGCGCTTCGAGTTTGCGCAAGGCACGATCGGTACGCCACTCTTTAGCTAATGCAACGGCAGCACGCTCCAGATTGCCTTGATGCGCCTGTAATTTGGCCTCAAAGCGTTCCAGTAGTGTGAAGGCATCGGCGGTACCACCGGCAAACCCAGCCAGCACTTTACCGTTATACAAGCGATGAACTTTGCGGGCATTACCTTTCATCACGGTATTGCCAAGCGATACCTGACCATCACCGCCAATCACGACTTGGCCATTACGTCGAACAGAAACGATTGTAGTCACATAAACCTCGGATTCGAGTAGTCGGCTGTGCCGACGAAAGATTCATGAGACAGGAGATAGGGGCGGGGAGCCCCTATTTCAAGGTTAATTGTGCTGTAAATGTGTGGAAATGAGTTATTGCGCGTAGAAAGTCATGAGTTCGCGTAGGTAATTACTTCGAATAGATAGTACAGCTCTGTACGGTACCAGCGCCTTTCAGGTGGGACAGTGCTTGTTCAGCAGCTGGACGGTTGGCATACGGGCCTAACACCACTCGATGCCAGGTGCCGGAAGTATTGCTACCTTCGCTGATCCGCGCGCTTTGTCCTTGCACTGCAATGCGGGACTGCAATGAACTGGCTTGATCGGCGGTACGGAACGCACCACATTGCATCATATAGCGTTTATTACTCACCGTGCTGGTGGTCGCGGTTACACTCTGTGTCGTTGCTGCGTTGTCTGCAGCATAAGGTCGCGGTTTCCCAAACATGGCCAGCGCTTCATCCCGTTCCTGCGTTACCGTTTTGGGCTGGGTCGTTGTACTGGTATTTACCTTTGCCACGTTACTTTCAGGCTTGCGCGTCGCATTGCTTTCATTCGCGATAACTTCAGCAAACGAACGTGGTTTACGGGCATCCGTTATGCGTGCCGGCCCGGTGGTCGGTTGGCCACTGATAATAGTGTTCGTGGCAGTCGTTACCGGCTTGCTGGTATTCGTACTTCTGGCTGCTGGCGTGGTCAATGTAGCCGTTGGTTGCGTAAGGGTTGTTTGATCGGCAGGTAATTGCCCGTTTTGCTGCTGTACCAGTAACCGGGCGCGTTCCTGCTGGGCTCGCAACATTTCCTGCATCTTTTGTTGCTGTTGCAAGATTTGCGGGTCTTTACTCGGATCACCAATAATTTGACCATCGGGCAACTCAACAGGCACTTCCTTATTTTGCAGGATCTGCATGTAATCAAATTCTTCTTTAGCCGGACGCTGCTTTTCTATCGGGATCGGCGCTTCCGTGGGCGATGGTGTTGCCACAACTTGCGCTGTTTCACCGGATGAACCACTGATGTTATACAGGAAAATGCCAAAGCCAATGACCAGTACCAAGGCTAATACCGCACGCACCACGGGAAATGGTGCGCTGGTATTGCTGCTTTTCCCGCGGCCTGCAGGTGCTTTCGCGGCGGGCTTGCGTTTGGCCGGCTGTGAGCTGCGGACGTAATCCCGGGTCATGATTTACATGCGCTCCAGTGTTTCAATGCCAAGCAGTGATAAACCGAGGTTCAGTGTTTTTGCTGTCGCCTGACACAGGGTCAGACGGCTGGCTTTCTCGGCCGCGGTCACGCCTTCTTTATTAATTGGGCAGGCTTCGTAGAAACTCATGAAGCAACCAGACAGCTCATACAGATAAGTACACAGCAGATGTGGCATCCCTTTTTGCGCCACATTGTGTACGACATCGTTGAACTGCAGTAGTTTCTGCGCCAGAGTTTCTTCCGCTGGTGCCGTAATTTGCACAGGGCCTGTTTGTACGTCATCGCCCAGACGGCGGAAGATCGATTGAATACGGGTATAGGCGTATTGCAGGTAAGGTGCAGTGTTACCTTCGAAGGTCAGCATGTTGTCCCAGTCGAAGATGTAATCGGTGGTGCGGTTTTTAGATAGGTCAGCGTATTTCACCGCCCCCATTGCCACCGCATGTACGACTTTGGCTTTTTCATCTTCCGGCAGATCAGCTGATTTTACCGAGATCAGATCGCTGGCGCGTTGTTCGGCTTCATCCAGCAGTTCAGAGAGTTTTACTGTGCCACCAGAACGGGTTTTAAACGGGCGACCATCTTTGCCCAGCATCATGCCAAAGGCATGATGTTCTAACGAGACTTCGGCTGGCACATAACCAGCTTTCCGTGCAATTGACCATGCCTGCTGCAGATGCTGATGCTGGCGGGAGTCGATGAAATAGAGCACGCGATCGGCTTTCAGTGTTTCCACGCGGTATTTAGCACAAGCAATATCGGTAGTCGCATAGAGGAAACCACCATCGCGTTTTTGAATGATCACCGCCATGGCTTCGCCGTCTTTACCTTTGATCTCATCAAGGTAAACCACTAATGCGCCTTCGCTGGCAACGGCAAGACCTTGCGCCTGTAAGTCTTCCACGATGGTACGCAGCATCGGGTTATACAGGCTTTCACCCATCACATCTTTTTCAGTGAGGCTGACGTTCAGACGGTCATAGATAAGCTGGTTTTGTGCCATGGTGATATCCACCAGTTTCTTCCACATGGCGCGACAATATTCGTCGCCACCTTGCAGTTTCACCACATAACCACGTGCACGTTCCGCAAACACTTCATCTTCGTCGTAATGTTTTTTGGCTTCGCGATAGAAGGCTTCCAGATCCGACAGTTCCAGTTCGCTGGCTTGTTCGTTCTGCACTTTTTCCAAATACGCGATCAACATACCGAACTGGGTACCCCAATCACCGATGTGGTTGGCGCGGATCACGTTGTGACCTAAGAACTCCAGCGTCCGTGTTACTGCATCACCGATCACGGTGGAACGAATGTGGTGCACGGCCATTTCTTTGGCTACGTTGGGAGCAGAGTAATCGGTGACAATCGTTTGTGCCGGAACGGCTGGTTTCACTTCCGCAGTTGGGCTGGCGGCAATGGCTTCGATTTGTTTGGCCAGCCAGGCACTGTCTAAGAAGAAATTGATAAAACCAGGGCCGGCGATTTCTGCTTTGGCAACCAAAGTCGAAGCAGGCAGATGGTCGATAATTAGCTGGGCCAGTTCACGCGGGTTTTTACCTGCCGGTTTTGCCAGCAACATCGCCAGATTGGTGGCTAGATCGCCATGCGCCTTGTCTTTAGTATTGTCGACCTGAATACGCGGTTCTAATTCAATCGGAATTAATGCCACTGCTTTCAGGCTGGATACGGTTTGTTCAAGGAGTTGCTGGATCTGTGCTTTCATTGTTTCTGACGGTTCCTGACACGAATACGGGTAGCCAGACGGCTGGGCCGTAAATTTTACTCGGATTGCCGGGCACTGACTACCTTTTCGATGCGGATTCAGGAAAGTTAGCTACATGCGGCTACAATTAAAACAGAAGGTAAAAATAACGACAGCACAACGGCAAAACTGGAGTAGTGATTTCTGATGAACGAGGCACATCAGAAATCGGAGCACAGTCTCGACACAAACTCCTGTTCATCTAAAAAAGGAGGTTGCCATGCAACTATCCATATTTCCCTTACGTCTTAACCTGTTACCTGATGGTGTGCTGCCGTTGCGGGTCTTTGAACCACGCTATCTACGAATGATTGCAGAATCTGCTAAACGCGGTATGGGGCTCTGTTTATTAGGCAAAGCACAGGATGGCGGATTTTCCCCGTTACTGGCAATTGGTACCCGGGTGGAAATCATCGATTTTGATCGCCTCGACGACGGCATATTAAGCGTTACCGTTAAAGGGATTGATCGCTTTCGTATTCGTACGCTGGAGGTTGAATCAGACGGTTTATTAAGTGCTGATGTGCAGCTATTACCGGGCTGGCAACATGCGCCTCTACAACCGGAACAGCATATTCTGGCAGAGAAGTTAGGACAGGTGTTTCAGGAACACCCGAACTATGCGGCCTACTATCCGACACCACAATGGGCAGATGCTTGCTGGGTGGTGCAACGTTGGTTGGAAGTACTGCCATTGGCAGCCGAGGAAAAATTTAGCCTGATGGCCAGCAATGACTATCACGATGCGCTGCATTTTCTATTACAGGCCGTGCAGGAGGATGACGCTGCTATTCGGCAGCATTAAACAGAATTATCCCTATCAATGATCCGCCTACTGACTGCTCGCGTAATAAGCAATTACGCGATTAGTTCAGGGTGTTCATTATGGGATGCGTAAACTTGGGATATACTGCGGTTATTCAGTCGTATCGACTGCCCCCGCAGAGGATGTTAATGGAAGACGCGAACCTCGATCTCACCGCGTTACTGTTACAGGTAGCCACGCAGCGCAGTAAAGCCGCGTATGGTCAGCTGTTCCACTATTTTGCTCCCCGTATTCGTCATTACGGCTTACGCCATCTGCGCTCTGAAGCCCGGGCTATGGAACTGGTGCAAGATACGCTGCTCGCCGTTTGGCAAAAAGCCGCCTTATACCACCCCGAAAAAGGGGCGCCCACCACTTGGATCTACACTGTCATGCGCAACCAGTGCTTCGACATGTTACGACGCCAGCAAGTCTCGAAAGAAGATCTGGTGGCAGAAGATCTGTGGCCGGTGTTGGAATATCAGGCCGTCGAAGATGACGATAATGATCCGGGTGAGAACGAGATCCTGACCCGCCAATTGACCCATTACCTGCATTTGCTGCCCCCTGCGCAACAGGAAGTGGTACGCGGTGTTTATCTGTTGGAACAAACATTACAGGAAATTGCCGATCGTCTGCAGATCCCGTTAGGGACGGTAAAATCGCGTCTGCGTCTGGGGTTATCTAAATTGCGTGAACAAATTGAGCAGGAGCGCGAGCATGATTAATTTCCATCCTGATAATGCTCTGCTGGCTGCTTATGCCGCCGATACTTTGCCACTCAGTATGACGTTGGCCGTAGCGATCCATGTAGAATTCTGTCCAACTTGTGCGCGTCGTGTGGCTGATCTGGAACGTCAGTTAGCGGAAAGTGTGTTGATTGCTGATACTGTTTTTCCTGGGGAAGAACACCTGTTCGATGACATGCTGTCGTATATTCTGGAACAGCCGTCGATGACTGTGCCGGTGCAGACGGAAGAGCCTAAGATCGAGATCCTGGGCCAGTCATTCTGGTTGCCCCGCGCATTACGTCATATTAGCCGTCAGAATTGGCAACAGATGGGCAACATTGGCCGTAGCCGTTTATTATTAGATGATCAATCCAGTGGCCGGGCCAGTTTGATGTATCTGTCTGCTGGTGCGGCGGTACCACAACATACCCACCGAGGTATTGAGTTAACGCTACCCTTAACCGGTGTTTTCCGCGATGAATTTGGAGAATATATTCCCGGCGATTTTGTGCTGCGGGATGCTAAAATTACTCATCAACCACAATCGCGGGATGGTTGTCTCTGTTTTGCTTTGCTGGATGCCCCAGTGCAATTTACGCAAGGCTTGCCGCGATTATTGAACGGCTTTGGTGATTTATTGTATTAAGCACACTTCAGCTGTCGATCATTGCTGGCAAAGCAGATAAAATCAGAGGTTCTGCCGTTCATTGACAGTAATTTATTCTTCAGAAGGAGCGTGTTATGGCATTAGTTACCGTTGCAGCCACTCAGATGGCCTGTTCCTGGGATATTGAGGGCAACGTCGCCCGGGCTGAAAAGCTGGTACGTGACGCAGCGGCGAAGGGTGCACAAATCATCCTGATCCAAGAGCTGTTCCAAACACCTTACTTCTGCATTGACCAAAGCCCGGAACATTTCGATCTGGCGCAAACGCTAGAAGAGAGCCCACTGATTCAACATTTCTCTGCACTGGCAAAAGAGCTGGATGTTGTACTGCCGTTGTCATTTTTTGAACGAGCGGGTAATGCGCATTACAACTCGTTGGTGATGATTGATGCTGACGGTGAAGTGCTGGATGTGTATCGTAAAACGCACATTCCAAATGGCCCGGCTTATCAGGAAAAACAATTCTTTACCCCAGGTGATACCGGTTTTGTGGTGTGGGAAACTAAATACGCGAATGTCGGCGTTGGCATCTGCTGGGATCAATGGTTCCCAGAAACTGCGCGCAGCTTAGCATTGCTGGGTGCCGATGTAATTTTCTTCCCAACTGCGATTGGTTCTGAACCTGCTTACCCAGAAATTGACTCGCAGCCACATTGGACGCGCGTACAGCAAGGTCATGCTGCTGCCAATATTATTCCGGTGATCGCCTCTAATCGTGTTGGCACTGAAAAGAGCAAATTTGTGGAAGGTTTGGAAATGACCTTCTACGGTTCATCTTTTATCGCCGATCAAACTGGTGCTTTGGTGCAACAGGCGGATAAGACCAGCGAATGTGTGCTGGTGCATACCTTTGATCTGGAAGCGATCCGTAAACAGCGTATCAGCTGGGGTCTGTTCCGTGATCGCCGTCCGGCGATGTACGGCACCATCATGACTTCCGATGGCGAAACTTCTTGGTAAGTTTTTCCTGCCAATCTCTTTCCTGACAGTAATCAAGGACATCAGGATATGACAATTAAGACAGTAACCGGCCTGCCAAAGCAGGACGGTTTTTTTATGCCCGCCGAGTGGGCACCCCAACAAGCGGTATGGATGATCTGGCCGTTTCGCCCCGATAACTGGCGTGAAGCCGGCAAATTTGCTCAAGCCACCTTCGCCCAAGTGGCGGAAGCGATTGCCGGGGCTACTCCTGTGTATATGGCGGTGCCAGAGCAATTTATGGCGCAGGCCAAAGCCATCATGCCTGCGGCAGTAACGTTAGTGCCGATGAACAGCGATGACTGCTGGGCTCGCGATACTGGCCCGACCGTTGTTATCAATGGTAATGGCGAATGCCGTGGTGTGGATTGGGGTTTTAACGCTTGGGGGGGCTATAATGGTGGCCTTTATTTTCCGTGGGATCAAGATGAGCTGGTGGCGCGTCAGATGCTGGCGGTACATGGTTTTGATCGTTATGCTGCACCCTTGATTTTGGAAGGTGGCTCGATTCATGTTGATGGTGAAGGCACCTGCATGACTACGGCAGAATGCTTACTGAACAAAAACCGCAATCCGCATCTTTCTAAAGCACAGATCGAAGATTATCTGCGTGATTATTTGAACGTTACTCATTTCATCTGGCTGGAAGAGGGCGTGTATATGGATGAGACCGATGGTCACATCGATAACATGTGCTGTTTTGCTCGCCCTGGTGAGGTGATTTTGCATTGGACAGATGATGAAACTGATCCGCAATATGCGCGCTCGCAAGCAGCATTTAAGGTGCTGTCAGAGACGGTAGATGCTAAAGGCCGCAAACTGAAGATCTGGAAACTGCCGCAACCAGGCCCGCTGTATTGCACTGAAGAGGAGTCAGCCGGTGTGGTTGATGGTTCTGGCGTACCGCGTGATGCGGGTGGTCGTCTGGCGGGTTCGTATGTGAATTTTCTGATCACTAACGAACGCATCGTCTATCCGTTACTCGATCCGACAACGGATGATGAAGCGAAAGTTATTTTGCAGCAGATTTTCCCTGAGCATACCGTAGTCGGTGTGCCGGCGCGTGAAATATTGCTCGGTGGTGGTAACATTCACTGCATTACGCAGCAGATCCCTCGCTGAGCATCGCTGCAGTTTAGGTGTGAAACAGCCGGTAGGTTATACCGGCTGATGTTCACGCAGCTGTTGTTCCCATAAGAGTTGCTCAAATTGCGCAGCCGGGATCGGCGGGCTCATCAGATAACCCTGATAACAATCACAACCCTGACTTTTCAGGAAGGCGAGTTGTTCTTCGGTTTCAACCCCTTCGGCCATCACTTTTAAGCGTAATGTGTGTGCCATCGCTACAATGGTCGCGGCAATTTCCATATCGTCTTTTTTATGCGGAATGTCATCGACGAAACTCTTGTCGATCTTCAGTACATCCAGCGGAAAGCGTTTTAGATAAGCGAGTGAGGAATAACCTGTACCAAAGTCATCAATGGCTAATCGCACGCCCAACTGTCGCAATTGATTCAATATTTCAGCTGCTTCTGATTCATGCGTCATCAAAGCACTTTCGGTGAGCTCCAGCTCCAGATGTGATGCGGGAAAGCCAGTTTTAACCAGTGCATTCACGACAGATTCCAGTATGTTGCTGTAGCGGAACTGAACCGGTGAAATATTAACGGCGAGATTAATCGCCGGCAGCCCTTTTTGCAGCCATTCATTTCCTTGGCGACATGTCTCAAAAAGAACCCACTCACCCAATTGTTTGATTAACCCGGTTTCTTCGGCGACCGGAATAAAATTAATCGGTGCAATCAAGCCGCGATTAGGGTCCTGCCAGCGAACCAGTGCTTCTGCGCCGATAATTTGATTACTGGCAATATCCATCTGTGGCTGAAAGTAGACCCGGAGTTCGTTGAGTTCAATGGCCCGTCGTAGGCGAACCTCCAGATCAATACGGCGTTCTGCCGCCAGGGTTAATTCATCGGAGAAATACCGGAAACAGCTACGACCACTAGCTTTGGCCCGATACATGGCGGCATCAGCCTGTTGCAGTAAATCTTCTGGTGTATCGCCATGTTCAGGATACAGGCTGATCCCAATACTGGCACCAATAATGACATCCCGGCCGTTGGGTAAATGGAAGGGAACTGTCAACAATTGCAGTATCTCTTCCGCCATATGATCAATGGCACTGATGTCAGGATTACCTTCTACCAGCACAGTAAATTCATCACCGCCTAAGCGACAAATAGTATCTGAAGCACGGATACGTTTACGTAAACGTACTGCTACTTCTTGTAATAAGACATCACCGATTTGATGACCAAAGCTATCGTTTACATCTTTGAAACGATCCAGATCCAGCATGAGCAAGGCAACACGCTGCTGCTGTCTGGCTGCTAATTGCAGCGCGTGTGCCAGATTGATCGATAGCAGGGAGCGATTCGGTAACTGCGTCAGTGGGTCATGGCGCGCCAGATGCTCCAGCTGGGCTTCTGAGTCTTTGAGCTGACGAATATCAGTATAAACACTGACGTAGTGGGTTAGCTGCTGTTTATCGTCATGCACGCTACTGATGCTGCTAATCAGTGGGATTAATTCCCCGTCTTTTCGGCGATTCCAGATTTCGCCGCGCCAGTAACCGGATGTTTGTATGGCATGCCACATCATTTGGTAAAATTCAGTTGAGTGCTGGCCTGATTTGAATATGGCGGGAGTTTTATGCAGTAACTCTTGTTCGTTATAACCAAAGAGTGCGATTAAGGCCGGATTTACACGCAGAATATGGGATTGTGTATCGGTGATCATTATCCCTTCACGGGTATGATCAAAGACAGTGGCCGATTGGCGCAGTATTTCCTCATTCGTTTTTTGTGACGTGATATCCGTCAGGCTGCCGATATAACCGATGGTTTCGCCACGTTCATTCTTTTCTGGCGATGCATTGATCACTAACCAAGTACACGGATCATCGCCATGACACACCCGGCACTCCATTTCGTCCGCGATGCCATTTAATAATGTGGGCAACCAATGTTGTAATAGCTGTTGGCGATCTTCTGCAATCAATGCATCGAGCCAATGCGATAAATCATTTGGCGAACATTGTAAGAGCGAGATACCGAATTCATTTAAGTAGCGTAATTTACCTGCTAAATTCAAACGGAATATCCCCACCGGCACGAAGGTGGCGAGGGTATGAAATAAACTTTCACTTTTTTTCAGTTTTTCTTCAGCAATCTTTCGCTCGGTGATATCACTAGCCATGCTCAGCAATAGTAATTCGCCATTTTCATTTTGACCCAGTGGCGCAGATTGCATATCCCAATAACGTTCACTGCCATCTTTACAGTGGATGAGGTATTCACCGTTATGAACTGGCGCGATGATAAGGCGTCCATGCTCACAAATAAGATTTGGATTATCAGGTTGCAATGGGGTGGCCACTTTCATCCATTCACTGCGCGATGGCATATCCGTGAGGTCATAACCACTGAGCTCAGTCCAGCGGCTATTCAGTGTGAGCCCTGTACCCGATTCGGTATAAATCACCGTCGGGCTGGGTGAATTCATAATGGCCGAGCGGAAGCGTTGTTCACTTTCCTGTAACTGATGTTCCCGGTTGAGGTTATCAAGCGCAAAAGAGACATCTAATGCCATTTCGTTGATCGTGGCCTGCGTTTCCGCATCGAAGAAATTTAGCGTGTCGGAATACAGACTGAGTACACCGGAGATTTCATTTTTTTCGCGAATAATAAAATATCCGGCAGAGGCAATACCTGCTTTATGTGCTATTTCATGAAATGGCTCAGTACTTGGTTCATTCTGATAGTCATTAAAGATCAGATCTTTCTGACTCATTAAAGCCTGTATCGCACCGGTGCGAGTCAATAATTCCGGCTGAAGTTTTTTGTGTTCTGTTATCCAGCTACTGAAACCGTTATCGTCACCAAAGGCATGCAGTACATCAATATCATTTATATCTTTGTAATATTTACCAATAAACGCTAATAACAAACCACCATGCTCTACCGCGATTTGGCAAATCTGCTTAAATAATTCCTTCCTATCCTGACAATGCACAATTGCTTGGTTAGTTTGGGATAGCATTTCGTAGAGATTTTTCTGATGCCTCAGTTGCTGTTCACTGGCTTTACGCTGCGAGATATCTTCAATCACTGAAATGATAAAAGAGATGCTACGATTTTGTGCTCTGACGCAGCGGGTATCGACATTAACAAAGATTAACCGGCCATCTTTGCAACGTAATTGCTTCTCGCAAAGATAGCCATCTGAATAATCTAACTCCATCTGCCGCATCGCTTCGGCATCAGCCGCCCGATATTCTTCTGCTGTCAGCGTCATTAACGTCTGTTCGGCCATTTCACTTTGGCTGTAACCGAGTAGATCAGCTAGTTGGTCATTATAGCGGATCCAGCGTCCAGTCTGTGTATGCGTGATGGCCATACCAAACAGCGGTAGTTCAAAGAAATGTCGTAACAGACGATCTTTTTCGCTGGTCTGACGCTGAATTTCCAACTGATTCGTGTATTGCTGCTGCCGCCATAACAGGCTGACCACGAAGATCACGATTAATCCGGCAAAAAAGACCACCAATGTGATCCAATAAACTAAGGTATAGAGCGGTGCATAAATTTCAGCTTGCTCTTGCTGTACGAGTAAATGCCAGCCGGAATATTTCACCGGAATATAACTGGCAATCACGCTATTTTCTGCGATGTCTTTACCTTCAAATGAGCCTGCCTGGTCAGATATTGCTTGTTGTAGTATGAAAGCTGTATTTTCGTCATAGCGTCGGTCTGTTGCATAGGTATGTGTTACATCATTTGCGGGTATCTGAATAAAGGCCAGACGAGCATTATGCGGTTGTAATAAATAAGTTTTTCCAGTGCGGGTTACCCCATTCCAGCGCTGAAGTTGCGGTAACAACATTGTCTGTAAATCTTGCGTCATAATCAATGTGCCCACATTCTGATTAAGGCGCATATCAATTAATGGAACATGAATATCGAGATATAATCGGTTATTTTCATCCCAATACCAGCTAGTTTGAATTGTGTTATCACTTTTTAATACAGCGTGAGTTTCAAGTTTCCCATGAGAATGCGTATTAACGATGGTCTTATGAACAGGGACATGACCTAAGATCAGGCGGGGATCATTTTTTAAGTCAAGAACCAGTAATGACCGATAGGCTTTATTCTGTTGTAGTTGAAGCAAAGGTTTATGAATCGCATCGGCTGCTATACTGCCACCATAATTTATAAGAGCGACAGCTTGTGCAAAGCCTTGGTCACTTTGAATCATCAGACCATCGGCAAGGCGTTCTTGTAACCAGAGTTCAATCTGCTCTGCCTTCACTTTTGCCAGCGCAGTCAAATCACTGTTGCTGTCTTGTTTTATCTGATGACCATGAATGCTGTAGAGCAAAGTGGGAATCAACGGCATCAGTAAGATTTGAAAAGCAAACAACCAATACAGACGACGCGAAGAGGTCGCTGTTTGTTCTTCTCTAATATATAAGCGGGATTTTAGATTTAGTAGCAAATAGAGCAGAAAACTGGTCAGTGCAACAAACAGAAAACCCTTACCCATTGAGAGTAATTTCAGCCATTCCCGATCTTCAATCAGCCAGCTCAGTAAATTATCTGATGCTGCGATCCATATTGCTGCAAACAGCGCGTAATACAAAACGATGCTGGTGGAAGAAAGTGCCCGTGATTTCGTGTTTCGACTGTTTCCCATGCGTTTGATTCAGTACCCCATATGCGCATTATTCCCAATATATCTCATCAGTATTAATGTAATAAGAATGCATAGCAAATAGTCAAATTGGGATTAGCGACTTAACCCGCTATTTCGAGCGGATCGACATCTAAATGCCAACGTAATGAATGAGAAATCGTCAGATTATCAATCGCGGGTAGGAGTTGTTGCAGATAGTGTTGTAAGTGCATCCGGTGTGGGCATTGCAGCATTAACAGCATGCGATAACGCCCCGCCCGACGTTCCATTACCGGGCTGACTGGCCCCAGTAATTGCAGATCCGGTGCGCCATAGTGATGACATATTTGCGCAGCTTGCTGCATAAACTGTTCAAGCGGCTCGCGGTTCGGGCAATCGCCACGTAAGACGGCTTGATAGCTGAACGGAGGCAGCATCAAGGCCTGACGTTCTTGTAAACAAGTTCGAGCGAAGTGGTGGTAGCCGTTATTCAGTAAATCTTGCAACAGAGCATGTTCCGGATGATGGCTTTGTAGCACCACCATGCCGGGCTTACTGGCGCGCCCGGCACGCCCGGCAACCTGAACGCAGAGTTGTGCCAGTCGTTCGGTCGCACGGAAATCAGCAGCAAATAACGCACCATCGACATCTAAGATCCCAACTAAAGTGACATCGGGGAAATGGTGGCCCTTCGCCAGCATCTGTGTGCCGAGCAGGATCTGATATTCCTGCCGACGGATGGCGTTAAGGTGCGCTTCCAGCTCACCTTTGCGTCGCGTGTTATCCCGATCAATTCGAATGGTTTTATATGCCGGAAAACGTTGTTCCAGAAATTGTGCCAGCTGCTCAGTGCCAACCCCAGAGCTCACCAGATTCTGGCTGTTGCATTCCGGGCATTGATGCGGCACTGGGCGAATATGATCACAGTGGTGACAATGCAGTTTTTTATCTTGCTGATGCCAGGTGTAGAAGGCATCACAATGTGGGCATGCTGCCACCCAGCCACAATCGTGACAAAGGAGTGCTGGCGCATAACCGCGGCGGTTTAAAAACAACATGACCTGATTACCAGCGGCCAGTTGTTCATCCATCAATTGTAATAGCTGTGGTGCGATACCGGCCTGCAGCGGCAGATGTTTGACATCCAGAAGATGGTGTTGTGCCGCTTGTGCACCACCGGCGCGTTGTGTCATCTGCAGGTGATGGTAGCGCCCCTGTAGTGCGTTGTGCAGACTTTCTAAAGACGGGGTGGCAGAACCCAGCACTACCGGGATCTGTTCGCGCTGTGCCCGCACGATGGCCAAATCGCGGGCATGATAACGAAAGCCTTCTTGCTGTTTAAACGAGCTGTCGTGTTCTTCGTCTACGACAATCAAACCAAGATTTTTAAATGGCGTGAAAATAGCCGAGCGGGTGCCAATTAAAATAGCCGCTTCACCGGCCCGACAGGCCAGCCAGGTATCTAGTCGTTCACGATCATTCATACCGGAATGCAATGTCAAAATCGGCGCATGAAAACGACGACGGAAACGGCGCAGTAATTGCGGTGTTAGCCCGATCTCCGGTACTAATACCAATACCTGTTTGCCGTGGGCCAGTACGTCACGGATCAGCTGCAGATAAACTTCGGTTTTACCTGAACCGGTAACACCTTCCAGCAAAAAGGGGCGTTTATGGTCAGATTGCGTGATAGCAGCTAAAACGATGGCTTGTTCACTGTTGAGATAAGGCGCATCGTTTTCATGCAATAACAGATGGTCCAGCCATTCACGAGCCTGCATATGCAGATCAAAGTGTGTAATCAAACCCTTGTCGGCGAGTTGTTTTAAAACCGGCGTATCAATGCCTTGTTCACGTAACTCGGCTGCAGGCAAGGGGCCATCTTGTAACAAACGAAGTGCTTGTTGCTGGCGTGGTGCTCGTTTCAGTGAAGTAGCATCGATCTCGTTACTTGTATTCAACTGCCAACAAGGAATTGTTTTACGTTCGGCGAGTTCACCTTGGCGCAACAATACCGGCAAAGCGTGATGTAGCACTTCACCCACCGGATGATGATAATAATCGGCAGCCCATAGCAGTAGTTTCCACAATGTTGGTGGAAACAAACTCGCTGCATCTAACTGACGTGAAAAGGGTTTAAGTTTGGTTACTGCAAGTTCACTGGTCTTCGGGTGCGCGGTAACAATGCCAACTAATTGCTGGCGACCAAACGGCACTAATACCCGACATCCCACTGGCGGTAGTGGTTGTGATGCGAGATAGTCGAAGCGGCGATATAGCGGCACCGGCAGTGCGACCTGAATGAGCGTTAATAATTCAGACACGGATAGTTGTTTTTTCTGCGCATATGCTTGCGGGGGTGGGGTCTATCCTATATCATTCTGACCCTTGAAAATATCCGTTTAATGTTTCGTGTGGTGTCTGGCTTCGGGTCAGATGGCGACACGGCCTGAATCAGAGGTTCCCATGAAAGAAGGTATTCACCCAGATTATCACGAGATCACGGCTAAGTGTTCTTGCGGTCACACTTTTGTTACCCGTTCTACTGGTAAAGATCTGAACCTGGACGTATGTTCAGAGTGTCATCCTTTCTATACCGGTAAACAGAAAGTTCTGGACACTGGTGGTCGTATCGATCGCTTCAAAAAACGTTTCGCAGTACTGGGTGGCAAGAACTAATCTTCCCTCCAAAACGATACGTTTTAAAGCAAAGCCAACCCTCGGGTTGGCTTTGTGCTATTTAAAAAATAAAAAAAGAAAGTAAAGACTCGATCAGCCCTTGTGGTTGCATCCCGCTGATCTATGATCTGAGAAACATGCCGCTGTTGGTTATTTATATTCTGCACTGGGAGTTTCTATGTCTGCCGATCTTCGTCAAGCTGCGCTTGATTATCATGCGAATCCTGTTCCTGGCAAAATTGCTATTGCGCTGACTAAATCAGCAGAAACTGCTGCTGATCTGGCATTGGCCTATAGTCCTGGTGTTGCTGAGCCGGTGCGTGAAATTGCCGCTAATCCTGCTGATGCCTATCGTTATACCTCTAAAGCAAATCTGGTGGCGGTGATCACCAATGGAACGGCTATTCTGGGATTGGGTAATCTGGGTCCATTAGCATCAAAACCAGTTATGGAAGGTAAAGCGCTATTATTCAAACGCTTTGCTGGCATCGATGCGATCGATATCGAAGTTAAACATACAGATAATGCCGACTTTATCCGTACCGTGGCGAATATTGCCGATACCTTTGGCGGTATAAATCTGGAAGATATTAAAGCACCGGAATGCTTTGAAATTGAAAAAGCACTGATTGAACTGTGCGATATTCCAGTATTCCATGATGACCAGCACGGTACGGCGATTGTAACCGCTGCCGGGATGCTGAACGCGCTGGAAATTCAGGGTAAACAGCTATCTGAAGTGCGTATCGTTTGTATGGGCGCGGGTGCTGCGGCTGTTGCTTGTATGGATCTGTTGATTGTTTGCGGTGCGAAACCAGAAAATATTTACATGCTCGATCGTAAAGGGGTGATCCACTCTGGTCGCACAGATATCAATGAACATAAACGTCGTTTCGTGAATGATTCGGGCTTTACCACCTTAGCGCAGGTGATGGATGGTGCTGATGTGTTTGTTGGTGTTTCTGGCCCGAATGTCATTACAGCAGAACATGTAAAAACCATGGCGCCAAGACCGGTTATTTTTGCTTGTTCTAATCCTGATCCGGAGATCGAACCGGCACTGGCTAATGCGGTTCGCGATGATCTGATCATGGGTACTGGTCGTTCGGATTATCCAAATCAGGTGAATAATGTACTGTGTTTTCCATTTATTTTTCGTGGTGCATTAGATGTGCGCGCCAGTCGCATTAATAGCGTGATGAAACGTGCTGCAGTAGAAGCTATTCGTGGCATCGCGAAAGAGCCTGTCCCGCCAGAAGTGTTGCAGGCCGCCGATGAATCAGCGCTGAGTTTTGGAGCTGATTACGTGTTACCGAAACCAATGGATCCACGCTTATTACCACGAGTCGCTCGTGCAGTTGCTATCGCAGCGATAGAATCGGGTGTAGCGCGTATTGCGTTGCCTGAAAACTATATGCTGTAAAAATAATCATGTTGTAAACAAGAAAGCCGCCTGAATTCAGGCGGCTTTAGTATGTTTATCCCGGCAGTCTGGAAAGATTAGAAATCGTAGCGAACAGCCAGCTGTACGTCGTTTTTGTAATCGTAAGAAGTATCAGTATCTTTGTTGTTGATACGGTACTCACCAGCTACACGCAGGTTTTTGTTGAATTTGTACTGCGCACCCAGAGTGTAATAGTCATATTTATCTACATCAGCGTGGCCAGTTTGTTCAACAGTTTGTTTGTTATACATAGCCATCAGGCCAAAACCATTGATGAAGTCATAACCAACTGCCGCTTCGATACCGGTGTGATCTTTATCAACACCCACATAGTCAGTGCCTTTACCGTAGTTCAATGCGGCATAGGCTGCTTTGTCGTCATATTTAAGGCCTAATACCCACAATTTAGCATCTGTGCTGACGCCTTTGCTTTCAAATTTACCCACGTTGTAACCAGTACCAATGCTGAAGTTCATTGGGAAGTTATACGCTGCTGCAATACCGTATGCATCAGCACTCTTACTGTCGTTAGTATTGCCACCGGTTTCTTCTTTGGTATCACCGTCAAATTTGTAGCTGGCATCCAGCATGAATTCTTTACCAGAACCGAATACGCCGGAGTATTTCACTACATCAGCGGCACGACCTGTCGCATAAGTGTCAGTTGCTACACCAAGTGCTTCGTTACCGTAACCATCAGTTAATGCTTTATCTGTCCAGTCACTGATCAGAGACACGGCGCCTTTCTGACGACCAAATGTTGCTTGACCCCAATTTTCATCTTTCAGACCACCGTACGCCAGACGAGTGCGCAGGTTGCCATCATTAGAGTCTGACGTAGTGGCTGTTGTTGTGCCGGTTGGGGTTGTTACTGTGCTGGTTGAATCGCCAGCCAGTGTTTTTTCACTGTTACCAATGTTGAACTGAGCTTCGTATACGCCAATCGCTTTAGTGGTACCACTAACAACAGTATCACCCTTAGCGCCGAAACGGATGAACTGGTTAGCCCCAATTTTTTCGCTCTTTTCGCCCGGTGTACCGGCTTTTTCTTTGGTACCGAAGAAATGACCTGCATACGCACGACCGTTCAGATCCAGAGTCACTTTTTCGTTTTTGAATACTTCAGTGGCATTAGCTTGGGTTGCAACCAACACAGCGATGGCTACAGCAGTAATTTTTTTCATCATCGATCCTTAATTTTATTTTGAGGGTCGGGTTGCTCCCGATTAATTCCGACTTGAAGATTAGGGGCCGTCGATGACGTTTCTGTTACCGAAAAATGAAGCTTTTGTTGATCATGCTCACAGTTCATTCAATCGTGGTTGTCTGCTCGGCAGTCATAATCAATTGTGGTAAACTCGCGCCCATTCTGCTGTAAGGCAGCAATTCTGAGAGCATCTGCAGGTATTCCCAATGAAACGTGAACTGGCAATTGAATTTTCCCGTGTAACTGAAGCAGCCGCACTGGCCGGCTACAAATGGTTAGGCCGTGGTGATAAAAATCTGGCTGATGGTGCCGCTGTGGAAGCCATGCGCTATGTCCTGAATCAGATCGAGATCGATGGTGAGATCGTGATCGGGGAAGGTGAAATCGACGAAGCACCAATGCTGTATATCGGCGAAAAAGTCGGTTGTGGCGGTGATGGGGTAGACATTGCGGTCGACCCGATTGATGGTACCCGCATGACGGCTATGGGCCAGAACAATGCAGTGGCTGTGCTGGCGGCCGGCGATAAAGGCTCGTTCCTGAAAGCGCCTGATATGTATATGGAAAAAATGATCGTTGGCCCACGAGCAAAAGGGGTTATTGATCTCAATCGTCCATTGGCTGAAAACATTCAGGCGGTTGCGCGTGCATTGGATAAACCAATCCATCGCTTGAGTGTCATTACACTGGCGAAACCACGTCATGACGCTGCGATCAAAGAGATGCAGGAAATGGGCGTGCGTGTATTTGCGATCCCGGATGGTGATGTTGCGGCCTCCATGCTGACCTGTTTGCCAGACAATGAAATCGACATGCTGTATTGCATTGGCGGTGCACCAGAAGGTGTCATTTCTGCTGCAACCGTACGTGCGTTGGATGGTGACATGCAAGGCCGTTTGTTACCGCGTCATAAAGTAAAAGGCGATACACCAGAAAATCGTGAATTGGGTGAAAGCGAAATCGCACGTTGCCAGCAAATGGGCATTGATGTTGAAACTGTGCTGACCCTGCGTGACATGGCAAAAACAGATAACGTCATTATCTCGGTTACCGGTATAACCAAAGGCGATTTGCTGGAAGGAATTACGAGTGATGGTTTGTTAGCAACGACAGAAACACTGTTGATCCGTGGTCGTTCACGCACGATTCGTCGTATCCACTCAACACATTATCTACAACGCAAAGATGCGCAAATTCAGAAAATCATTTTCTAATTGAGCGCTGTTAGTAAGCAAATTTAACTGCATAAAGTTAACTGAGCACCTGATCATGATGGTGCTCAGTTAGAACATCAAAGACTCAATGTCCATGCATTATCATTAGCAGCATGAAACCCCGCCTGCCGTAAAAAAGCCTGTAAGCCTGCTTGTTCAGTTTCAGCGACGACACTGATATTCATGTTCACTTGTTGTTGCCCTTCCGCTATCAGCCAGCGAATGGTGTCTGCCAGCAGATATCGACCAATACCACGCCGACGGGTCAGATCACGAACGGCAAAATAACGCAATTCACTACCTTTACTGATCGCAAGGCCAACCACTCGGTCATTGAAAGTGGCCACATGCCATTCACCCAGCGTATGTGCTTCTTCAATGGTTAGCTTACTGGCCTGCAGTAGTTTGTTGAGGCTTTCCAGCCATAATGGCAATACATCATGAGAATGGTGCACAGTTAAACGCATTTTGATGATCCAGATATAAATAAAGACCAGTTTACCACCAAATAAAAAGCCCCATCAGTATGACGGGGCTTTTTTGCTACTCATTTACGGTTTCGGCAACGAGCAACTTAACGTGGTAACAGGCTTTTGCCCATCAGGAATTGATCCACTTCACGGGCGCATTGACGACCTTCACGGATCGCCCATACTACCAGTGACTGACCACGACGAATGTCGCCAGCCGCGTAAACTTTCGGTACAGACGTGGCATAGCAGCCTGCATCTTCAGTCGTTGCTTTCGCGTTGCCGCGCGCATCTTTTTCTACGCCAAACGCATCCAGCACTTTTGCCAGTGGGTTAGTAAAGCCCATAGCCAAGAACACTGCATCGGCTTTCAGTTCGAATTCAGAGCCAGGAACTTCAGTCAGTTTTCCGTCTTTAAATTCAACTTTAACCAGTTTCAGGCCAGTTAATTTACCGTTTTCACCAATGAATTCTTTGGTAGAAACCGCAAACTCACGGACACAACCTTCTTCATGTGAAGAAGAGGTACGCAGTTTGAGAGGCCAGTATGGCCAGGTCAGTTCTTTGTTTTCCTGTACTGGCGGTTGTGGCATCACTTCCAGCTGAGTAACTGATACTGCACCGTGACGGTTAGAGGTACCCACACAGTCTGAACCTGTATCACCACCACCGATCACCACAACGTGTTTACCTTTCACGTTGATTGGATTGGCGCCGTCACCAGCCACTTCTTTATTCTGCGGGATCAGGAATTCCAGTGCGAAATGAATACCACTCAGTTCACGGCCTTTAACTGGCAGATCACGAGGCGTTTCAGAACCACCAGCCAGGATCACGGCATCAAAGTCAGCATCCAGTTGCACAGGTGTTACAACGGTTTTGGCATCGTTGGTTACGCCAGCTGGCAGTGAGTTATCCAATGCCACTAAGGTGTTGGTTTTGAATACTACGCCTTCAGCTTCCATTTGCGCCATACGGCGATCGATCAAACCTTTATCCAGTTTGAAATCAGGGATGCCGTAACGCAGCAGGCCGCCCACACGACCGTTCTTTTCAAACACAGTCACGTCATGACCAACACGAGCCAGCTGTTGAGCAGCAGCCAAGCCAGCAGGACCGGAACCAACTACTGCCACTTTCTTGCCGGTTTTAACCGCAGAAGGTTGTGGTTTAACCCAGTTGTTATCCCATGCTGTATCAATGGTGTAACGCTCGATTGACTTGATGCCAACCGGGTCAGCGTTGATCCCCAGTGTACAGGCTGATTCACAAGGGGCCGGACAGATCCGGCCTGTGAATTCTGGGAAGTTGTTGGTGGAATGCAACACACGGATCGCCATTTCAGCTTTACCGCGGTACACCAGATCATTCCAGTCAGGAATGATGTTATTTACCGGACAACCGTTGTTACAGAAAGGAATACCGCAATCCATGCAGCGCGCGCCCTGGGTAGAGGCTTCTTGCACTGTCAATGTCGGTACAAATTCCTGGTAATGGTGTACACGTTCTTCAACAGGTGCGTAGTGTTCCTTTACGCGGTCAAATTCGAGAAAACCGGTTGGCTTACCCATTACGCAATCTCCTTTTCCTGCGGTGCAGCAGTCATTTCCTGCAGAGCACGGCGATACTCATTCGGATAAACTTTTACAAACTTACCAAGGTAAGCGTCCCAGTCAGCCAGAATTGCTTTCGCACGTGGGCTGCCAGTGTATTGAGCGTGTTGTGTGATCAGCGCTTTCAGATGATCTTCATCGCTCTGGTCGCTATGCCATGGATCGACGCTAGATTGTTCTGCGGTTGGCAGCACTTTTTCCAGTGTTACCATCGACAGGTTACAACGAGTTGCGAAGCTGTTGTCTTCGTCCAGTACATAAGCGAGACCGCCTGACATACCGGCTGCGAAGTTACGGCCTGTCTGACCCAGAACAACCACGGTACCACCAGTCATGTATTCACAACCGTGATCACCGACGCCTTCAACAACTGCTGACGCACCAGAGTTACGTACCGCAAAACGCTCGCCAGCCACACCATTTAAGTAAGCATGACCTGAGGTCGCGCCGTACATCACGGTGTTACCAATGATGGTGTTGTCACCAGGGTTAGGTGTGAAGTTTGCGTTTGGACGTACGATGATACGACCACCAGACAAACCTTTACCGACGTAATCGTTGCCTTCACCAACCAAATCCAGTGTTATACCTTTTGCGAGGAAAGCCGCAAAACTTTGACCAGCAGTACCGTTCAGGGTGACGTGGATAGTGTCATCTGGTAAGCCAGCGCCACCAAAACGTTTAGCCACTTCACCAGACAGCATGGTGCCGACGGTACGGTTGATATTCTTAACCGGTACTTCGATACGTACTGGCTGACGGTTTTCCAGCGCAGGTTGAGCTTGTTTGATCAGTTCTTGATCCAGCGCTTTTTCCAGCGCGTGATCTTGTGTGCCGGCATGCAGACGAGGTTCGTCAGCACCAACCGCTGGTTGATAGAACACATTACTGAAGTCCAGACCCTGAGCTTTCCAGTGTTCAACGCCTTCGCGTTTGTCCAACAGATCGGAACGACCGATCAGATCTTCAAACTTACGGATACCCATCTCAGCCATCAGTTCACGCACTTCTTCAGCAACGAAGAAGAAGTAGTTCACTACGTGTTCTGGTTGACCAGAGAAGCGTTTGCGCAGTTCCGGATCTTGCGTGGCAACACCAACCGGGCAGGTGTTCAGATGGCATTTACGCATCATGATACAACCTTCAACCACCAGCGGTGCGGTTGCGAAACCGAATTCGTCAGCACCCAGCAGGGCGCCGATGATCACGTCACGACCGGTTTTGATCTGACCATCTACCTGAACTCGGATACGGCCACGCAGACGGTTCAGCACCAACGTCTGTTGTGTTTCAGCCAGACCCAGTTCCCATGGTGAACCTGCGTACTTGATTGACGACAGTGGAGATGCACCAGTACCGCCATCGTGACCCGCGATTACAACGTGGTCGGCTTTGGCTTTCGATACGCCGGCAGCAACAGTACCAACACCCACTTCAGACACCAGCTTCACAGAGATAGAGGCTGAAGGGTTGGCATTTTTCAGATCGTGGATCAGCTGAGCCAAATCTTCGATTGAGTAAATGTCATGGTGTGGTGGTGGCGAAATCAGACCTACACCCGGTACTGAGTGACGCAGTTTACCGATGTATTCAGACACTTTATCGCCTGGCAACTGACCACCTTCGCCTGGTTTAGCGCCCTGAGCCATTTTGATCTGGATCTGATCGGCATTAACCAGATATTCAGTGGTTACACCGAAACGGCCAGAAGCAACCTGCTTGATAGCAGAGCGCAGACTGTCACCGGCTTGCAGCTCTAAATCGCGCGCAATACGTGATTTACCGATAATTTCAGACAGCAGTGTTGGCTGGTTAACCGGAATGAAGCGGTTAGCATCTTCACCACCTTCACCGGTGTTAGATTTACCGCCAATGCGGTTCATAGCTAACGCCAGAGTGGTGTGTGCTTCAGTCGAGATAGAACCCAGCGACATCGCACCAGTTGCAAAGCGTTTAACGATCTCTTTCGCGGATTCAACCTCTTCCAGTGGAACTGGTTCAGCTGCTTTCTTGAGTTCAAACAGACCGCGCAGTGTCAGATGACGTTTAGTCTGGTCGTTGATGATCTTCGCATACTCTTTATAGCTTTCGTATTTGCCGCTACGAGTTGAGTGCTGCAGTTTAGCGATCGCATCCGGTGTCCACATGTGGTCTTCACCACGGGTACGGAATGCGTATTCGCCACCAGCATCTAACGCATCAGCAAGCACTGGATCTGCAGAGAAAGCGGCTTCGTGCAGAAGAATAGTCTCTTCCGCTACTTCAAACAGACCGATACCTTCCACTTTGGATGGTGTGCCAGAGAAGTATTTATCCACGAAGGCTTTTTTCAGGCCGATCGCTTCGAAAATTTGTGCGCCGGTGTAAGACATGTAGGTAGAGATACCCATCTTTGACATGACTTTACACAGACCTTTACCCACCGCTTTCACGAAATTAGAGATATATTTCTCTTCTTTCGCTGCATCGCCATCAGCCATTTCGCGCAATGTTTCCATTGCCAGCCAAGGGTGGATCGCTTCCGCGCCGTAACCAGCCAGCAGAGCAAACTGGTGTGTTTCACGAGCAGAGCCGGTTTCTACTACCAGACCCGTGCTAGTACGCAGACCTTTCTTCACCAGATGCAGATGCACGGTGGATGTGGCCAGCAGCGCTGGGATCGCGATATGGTCACGGTCGATGTTACGGTCGGAGATCAACAGAATGTTGGCTCCACCGCGTACGGCATCTTCCGCTTCTGCTGCTAACGAAGCCAGACGCGCTTCCACACCTTCTTTACCCCAAGCTAATGGGTAGCAGATATTCAGTTCATGAGAACGGAATTTGCCATTGGTGTATTGCTGAATGTTACGGATCTTCTCGATCTTCGCCGCATTCAGGATTGGCTGCGCCACTTCCAGACGGATCGGTGGATTGATGTCAGCGTTATTGAGCAGGTTTGGACGTGGACCAATGAAGGAAACCAGCGACATAACCATCTCTTCACGGATCGGATCGATCGGTGGGTTGGTTACCTGAGCAAACAGTTGACGGAAGTAGTTGTACAGCGTTTTATTTTTGCTGGACAGTACAGGCAATGCCGCGTCGTTACCCATGGAGCCAATGGCTTCTTCGCCATTGTTCGCCATTGGTTCCAGCAACATTTTGGTGTCTTCCATGGTGTAGCCAAATGCTTGCTGGTAATCCAGCATGCTTGCTTTCTTCTCGAAAGGCTGGGCTTCACCCGGGATCTCGTCGATGTTGATACGAACTTTACTCAACCACTCACGGTATGGCTTGGAGTTAGCCAGTGAGTTTTTCAGCTCTTTATCATCGATGATGCGGCCTTGTTCCAGGTCGATCAGGAACATCTTACCTGGTTGCAGACGCCATTTCTGGGCAATACGGGAATCTTCAATCGGCAGTACGCCAGATTCAGATGCCATGATTACCAGATCATCTTTAGTTACCAGATAACGGGCTGGGCGTAGACCGTTACGGTCGAGCGTAGCACCGATTTGGCAACCGTCAGTGAAGGCAACCGCAGCCGGGCCATCCCACGGTTCCATCATGGCAGCATGATATTCGTAGAATGCGCGACGGTTTTCGTCCATCAGCGAGTGTTTTTCCCACGCTTCCGGGATCATCATCATTACGGCATGTGCCAGTGAGTAGCCACCCATAACCAGCAGTTCCAGCGCGTTATCGAACGACGCAGAATCAGACTGACCTGGATAGATCAATGGCCATACTTTGTCCAGATCTGCACCCAATACCGGTGAGGTGACTGAACGTTCGCGGGCACGCATCCAGTTCACGTTGCCACGCACGGTGTTGATTTCACCGTTGTGTGCGATCATGCGGAATGGATGAGCCAAGTCCCATGTTGGGAAGGTGTTGGTAGAAAAACGCTGATGCACCAGTGCCAGTGCAGATACGCAGCGTGGATCAGCCAGGTCGTTATAATAAATACCAACCTGATCTGCCAACAGCAGGCCTTTATAGTTCACGGTACGTGCAGAGAATGACGGCACGTAGAATTCGTTACAGTGTTTCAGCTTCAGAGCACGAATGGCATGAGATGCACGCTTGCGAATGATATACAGTTTGCGTTCCAGTGCATCGGTGACCAGTACGTCCGGGCCGCGGCCAACGAAGATCTGGCGGATAACCGGTTCTTTCGCTTTAACAGCGGGAGACATCGGCATATCAGCGCTTACTGGCACATCACGCCAGCCCAGTACGACCTGACCTTCACCACGTACTGCACGTTCAATCTCTTCCTGGCAAGCCAGACGAGACGCCGCTTCCTGCGGCAGGAACACCATACCAACCCCGAATTCACCAGCAACAGGCAATGCGATGCCTTGCTTGGCTAATTCTTCGCGATACAACTGATCAGGGATCTGGATCAGAATGCCCGCGCCATCACCTGCTAGAGGATCTGCGCCGACCGCACCACGGTGATCGAGGTTTTTCAGGATCAACAAACCCTGTTCGACAATGCTATGACTTTTTTGACCCTTCATGTGGGCCACAAATCCGACACCGCACGCATCATGTTCGTTTACGGGGTCATACATCCCTTGTCGTTGGGGTACCGCCGGTTCCATCACGTTATAATCCTCTCTGTAGATACGCGTCCATCCGCAGTCGTTAAAAAAAGCTGGCTTGAGGTGCCAGCTTTATCGTTTTAACTCTGAGGGCTCGTAACCAAAAAATATACTGTGATTTTCGCCCCAATTCAAGGCAATAACTATAGGTCTCGAATTGGTCTTTTATGGTTAAAAATACATATAAATCATTAGCATATATATTATCACCAAAATGGTGCGAAAGATTTTTATATCGTACGAACAACTGGTGTTCCATTGTGAGTATAGGTGGATTTAGCCCTTATCATGGATGAATGTGCTCTATATGTGATTTAGTTCGGAGTTTGCCGCTGCTTGATTGGAAAATGCATAAATATTCACCTGTTTTGCGCTAATCTAATGATGTAATTAACTTGTAACAAAATTAGGCATGAAATTTATGAATTACGCAATGTGCACCAGCGTAATGCCCATTCAGTATATAATGTTATTTACTTCTGCATCTGCGCGGCTACTTCTATAATAGACACCGCTTCCGAAAGAAAAGGATGTTGCTCTCGCATGTCACGACGTCTTCCACCACTGAATGCCTTAAAAGCGTTTGAAGCGGCTGCCCGTCACTTAAGTTTTACCAAAGCAGCAGAAGAATTGTTTGTTACTCAAGCCGCTATTAGTCATCAGATCAAAACGCTGGAAGATTTTCTGGGGTTAAAACTATTCCGGCGCCGGAATCGTAGTTTGCTGCTCACGGAAGAGGGGCAGGGATATTATCAGGATATCCGCTCTATTTTCAGCTCAGTGTGTGAAGCCACCGAACGTCTGATGGCGCGCAGTGCCAAAGGTACACTGACGGTTACCATGCAGCCAAGTTTTGCCATTCAATGGTTGGTGCCGCGGTTAAGCCTGTTCAGTCAGTTACACCCGGAAATTGATGTGCGGATCAAAGCGGTTGATCAAGATGCGGATACCTTGATCGATGATGTTGATATTGCTATTTATTACGGCGATGGACACTGGTCTGATCTGCAGATGTATAAATTGCATTCGGAGTATCGTATTCCTGTGTGCTCGCCATCATTATTACAAGGGAAGAAGCTGACTGAGCCGGAAGATCTGGCGCAGTTTTCTTTATTACATGATGCATCGCGCCGTGACTGGTCGCGCTGGTTGCGTCAGGTTGGTGTGACATTACCGAATGCCGGACAAGGCCCTATCTTTAGTCACTCAACCATGGTGCTGCAAGCAGCGGTGTTAGGGCAAGGCGTTGCACTAGGGCATAGTTTGTTATCTCGTCCAGAAATTCAGGCCGGACGTCTGATTTGCCCACTACCGCAAACGCTTATCAATGATAACGCCTATTATCTGGTGATGGCGCCAGGGCATGATACGTTGGGTAAAGTTGCGGCATTTCGTGATTGGATCGTGGCGTTAGTGCAGCAAGAAGAAGCTGAGTTTGATTCTGCGCTATGATTGCTCGTTAAAAAAGCAGCATCTTTGTCTGCTTCAGTGTATGGTGTCGCACTTTTCAAGGTGAGTGAGGGGAGAAGCGTAAATGAACCACCTGATGTTCTATTGTCGTCCGGGATTTGAAAAAGATATGGCCGCGGAGATCCAGGATAAGGCAGTGGCACTGGAGTGTTTCGGCTTTTCCCGTGTCGCTGACAATTGTGGTTTTGTATTGTTCGAATGTTATGGTGAGCAGGATGCGGAACGACTGGCTCGTCGTCTGCCATTTCGAGAACTGATTTTTGCCCGTCAGATGTTGGTCGTGTTCAAGCAATTAAATGGTCTGGATCTGAAAGACCGCATCACGCCTATCGTTGATGCGCTGCACAAAATGCCGGAGTTCGGCGAGCTGCGGGTTGAAACTGCTGACACTAATGAAGCCAAAGAGCTTTCTACATTCTGCCGTAAATTCAGTGTACCACTGCGTCAGGCGCTGCGTGCGGCTGGTAAGTTAACGCAGGATGAAGATCCACGTCGTCCGGTGCTACACCTGTTTTTCCTGAAAAATGATTCAGTCTGGATCGGTTATTCCTACCCGAATAACAATTCACCGTTCCATATGGGGATCCCACGTTTGCGTTCCCCGTCTGATGCGCCAAGTCGCTCGACGCTGAAACTGGAAGAAGCATTTTATATGTTTATTCCGCAGGAAGATGAAGAATACCGCCTGTGTTCTGGTTTGACAGCAGTCGATCTCGGTGCAAGCCCGGGGGGCTGGACTTATCAGCTGGTACGTCGTGGCATGATGGTCTCGGCTATCGATAATGGCCCGATGAATGAAGCATTGATGGAAACCGGTCAGGTAAAACACATCATGGCTGATGGTTTTACTTATCGTCCAACCAAGAAAAATCCGTATTGGCTGGTGTGTGATATGGTGGAGAAACCAGCGCGCATTACCCATTTGGTGGCGCAGTGGTTCCGTGAAGGCTGCTGTCAGGAAGCAATTTTCAACCTGAAATTGCCGATGAAAAAACGCTATGCCGAAGTTGAGCATAATTTGGCGGTGTTGAAAGAGTGGTTGGCGGAGCTGGAAGGCGACTACGTTATTCAAGCGAAGCAGTTGTATCACGATCGTGAAGAGATCACTGTGCATGTTTACGATGAACGCAAATTAGCGCGTCGTCGGTCAGGTGCTTTTAATTAAAAGCATCAGATAGAAAAGAGAAGGGCGCATCAGTGGCGCCCTTTTTTGATCGCGTCGATTATGCTGCTGGCGTATAGCGCAGATCTTTCAGATTAAAGCCGAGTGGAATATCATCTTTTAAGCGCACCAGTTCTTGTGCCAGTAAACAGGCTTCCCGATATTGCTGTGCTAGCAGAGCTTTTTTGTTCTCGCTGGCATCGGCACTCAGCAGTTGAGCTAAAGAACCGTATTCTGATAATAGCTGTTGCGCTGTTTTTTCTCCGATCCCCGGTACGCCCTTGATATTCATGCCACTGATGCCAGTCAGTGACCAAAAATCCACGAGCTGAGATGGTAACAGGCCATATTGTTGCTGAACAAAAGCAGAATCCAGCCAGCGTTTGTTGAAGTAATCGCGGATCTGCAAACCACTATCAATCAGCTGACAGAAACCTTTGTCGGTCGAGATCAGTGTTGCCTGATGACCATTGGGCATCAACGGTTTAACTAATGTTGCAATCAGGTCGTCCGCTTCGTCGCTATCTGAAATTAATGAGTCAATACCCAGCTTAAACAGTGAATCTTGCAGCTGATCGAGCCCTTGTCGCAGGGCTTCCGGCATGGCGGTACGCCCTTCCTTGTAGGCGGGATATTTTGCTTTGCGCCAGCCGGGCACTTCACTGTCAAAAACCGCAATAACGTGGCTGGGGTTCGCTTCCTGCAAGATGGTTTTGACGGCGCGTTGCATGGTGATGTCGGTGGCAGCCAACTGCGCTGCCACATTATCGGTGTTTTGTTTACTTTGGGCGGAATGGATGCGCCGGATTAAATTCAGCGCATCGAGTATGAGCAGATGAGCCATATATCAGAGCTGTATTTCGTAACAAGGAATATAGGTGCTGCCGGGTAATTTCATCCGTTGCTGATCGACGAAATCCTGTAATAACTTATCCATCAGTTGCATCAGATTGTTGTCGCCGGATAATTTGAAAGGACCATATTGTTCAATGGCTTTGATCCCTTTATCTTTCACATTACCTGCGACGATGCCGGAAAAGGCTTTCCGCAAATTACAGGCTAGCTGTTCTGCCGGTTGATCGCGGTGCAGATTGAGTTTGGACATATTTTCGTGCGTTGGTTCAAACGGCAGCTGGAAATCCGGCTCAATATGCAGCGCCCAGTTGAACGAGTAGGCATCGCCAATGACTTTGCGGAAATCACGGATATGCGCCATTGCGCCTTTCATGGTCTGACCGACGGCTTCGGCATCACCAATGATAATTTCATAGCGACGGGCCGCCGCATCGCCCAGCGTGGCTCTGATAAACGCATCTAATGAACGGAAATAAGGTTCGCTACTTCGTGGCCCGGTCAGCACCAGTGGTAGAGGATGGTGCTGGTTTGCTGGATTCATCAGAATGCCGAGTATGTAGAGCAACTCCTCGGCTGTACCGGCACCACCGGGGAAGATGATGATGCCATGACCGAGACGCACGAAGGCTTCCAGTCGTTTTTCGATATCCGGCAAAATGACCAGTTCAGTTACAATCGGATTTGGCGGCTCGGCGGCGATGATCGATGGCTCTGATAAACCGACATAACGGCGATTCAGGTAACGTTGATTGGCGTGACCAACCGCAGCTCCTTTCATCGGGCCTTCCATCGCACCAGGCCCGCAGCCGGTGCAGATGTTCAGTTCCCGAAGGCCAAGATGATAGCCGACTTCGCGAGCGTATTGGTATTCGTGGTCATTGATTGAATGCCCCCCCCAGCAGACCACCATGTTCGGGATCTCGCCGGTGCGTATCGTGCGTGCATTCCGCAATATGGAAAAAACCAGATTGGTAATATGGCTGGAACTGGTCAGATTAAGTGCAACTTCGGCTTCCAGTTTGCTGACGTACAAAATATCGCGCAGTACGGCAAACAGATGCTCTTGCAGGCCGCGGATGATTTCACCATCGACAAATGCGGATGGCGGGGCATTGAATAATTCCAGTTTTACACCACGTTCACGGCTGATGATATTTACCGAGAAGTTTTGGAATTTTTCCAGGATCTCTCTGGAGGAGTCCGTCTTGCTGCCACTGTTGAGCACAGCCAGAGAACAATTGCGATAGAGCTGATAGATATCGCCAGCCGCAGCTTGCTGAAGGCTATCCACTTCCAGCTGGGACAGCAGTTCCATGCTGCCAACAGGATTTACATAGGTGATCATGGTTGTATCCGGGAGTTAGAGAGTGATTACGATGCGGTCACGACCTGCATTTTTCGCTTCATACAAGGCTTTATCGGCACGTTCGAAGGCATCGGTGATCCGATCGCCATTGCGGAACAGAGTGGCTCCCAGTGAGATGCTGATGGAGATCCGCTCATCTTTAAACCGGAACGGAATGCCTTTGATTACACTGCGCAGTTTATCGAGTGGCAGTTGGATGGAATTCTCGCTGATCCCCGGTAATAACACGACAAACTCTTCGCCGCCAAAACGGGCGACAAAGTCGGTATCCCGCAGCGCCGTGCTCAGTGCCCTGGCGATGACTTTGAGCGCTTTGTCGCCGGCCAGATGACCGAACTGATCGTTGATGGATTTAAAGTGATCGACATCGACAATTGCCAGACACAGCGGAGATTGGTAGCGTAACCAACGTTTGTATTCCAATGCTAAGCGTTCATCTAATGCAGAACGGTTGTGCAGTTGCGTCAGCGTATCAACCTGTAACCGCTGTTGTTGACGATTGAGTCGATTTTTGTAATTAGCAGTATCTTCTTCGATCGCCTTTAAGCGTTCGGTGAGTGTTGCAACTTGCTCGAGTAATTCTTGCTCTTTACGCTGCAGTAGGAAGCGCTCTTGCAGCACGGCATCCATGATGACTAAATGGGCCGGAACAACCCGTTTGAGTTCGGTTAAGGAGTCGCTGCTACTGACCAACTGACGTAATTGCTGCAGTTGATCGGATAATTTTTGATCCTGCCCTTTATCTTCTTGTGCCAGTGTTTGCGCAATACCCAGACAATTTTGCAGATCGGCATGATTGATTTGTAATTTCTCACCGATCGCGTGCACGAAGGCAAACGATTGTGCGCGTTCGTAGCGGGCACCTTCGATTATTAAAGCGATCAATTCCAGACATAATGGTGGCAGATCCTGACAACTAACGCCGTTTAATAAACGACGACGGATCACCGCCAGTTTATCAGCCGCCGGGCCATGAAAATCGAGCTCAGTGATCAGGCGCTGTAATTCATCATGTAGTTTGCTTAACAGGCCAGGATCGATATTCGACAGTGACAAGGCGATATCATCAACTCCGGCTAAGCGGGTGATCGGGTCTTCATGGGCGACTGATTCAGTATTGTCATGCAGTGCAGTGGCTTGTGCTGACGTTGTCGCAGATTCGGTAGTGATTGACTCGTTAGGGCGCAGCATCAATGCCCGGAAGGCAGCTTGGTAAATTTCCAGCAGACGGAAGATGCGTTGCTGATGTTCGCCGAATGAGTATGGTTTTTCTGCGGCCATAAATTCGCGTGCTTCGCGGCGGATTTTTTCCGGCAAGATAGTGTTCCGGATCAGCTCATTGGTCTGACTTTTTACTTTTTCGCCGGAATGCTGCAGCAGTTGTTCCTGAATCATGCCAAAGCGCGTCAGCAGCAGCTCAATGGCATTAATATCATCATGCAATTGTTCGAGCGCGGTATGCTTTTCCAGATGTGGTTTGAGCTTCGCCATGCGGTTGTCCAGCTCTCTGTCGAGACCTCGACAGGCCAGCATCAGCCGGGATATCAGAACATCCAGTGTTTCCCGTTCATTGCCAGCCAATTGCACTAATGCCCGAAGCTCGTCTTCTTTTTGTTCCAGACGAGTTTTCAGCTGTGTCATACGTGCCTTGGCGGTGGCAATATCATCCATTTCTTATTAATCCAAAAAATTAGCAATTACATTGCAATAGTGGTGACAAACCACGATTAGTTTAGCGAGTTCTTGCACTGCGGTGACACCAGCAGGGCAGTCCAGTCTATTTGCGCTTGTTTTTCAGAATGGTTAACTTTCACCAATCCTTTAGTAATAGCCTCAATCGCTTTCGTTCTCAATTCACCATTAAAAAAGGCCGCTTGCTGGCAATCAATTGCGAATAACTCAACCCAGACATTCTTGCATAATCTATCAGATAATTGCATGGCCCCGGCAAGCGCAATGCCACAAATTTCCAGTGTCTGTAAGGGTTTGAGCGCATTAACCGACTTCGTTAAGAATGGATACTGCACTTTGCCGCAAATAACGCGCTCATTGAGTCCGTATTTGCGCATAATTACACCAATGCGATTTTCTATCCGAATGATGATTTCTTCATATTGATCGATAGCACTATCCGGCAGCGTGCAAAGTAATAAACGGTCGGGCAGCAGATAATAATGGCTCTGTTCCGGCATCCGCTGGCGTATCGCATGAGAGACCTGACGCAGGATGGACTGTGCTTTTTTTACGCCAACCCGGCATTCCAGATCGGTTAAACCTTGTGCTCTGAATAACAGCATCGCGGTAGCGGCAGGCGTGCTTCCCTGACTATCCGGATGCCATGTCATTTTCAGCTGTTGTCCCAGCTCTTTTTGCAGCAGTAATGGTGTGCCCATATTGGTGATGCTGTCGTAATCAATGAGCTGTTGTAATCGCTGCTGTTCTTGACGTAGCTGACGCAGTTTTCGGATATGCCAAAGTAAGGCAATGCCGAGTATAGTCATGATCAGCGCGGCACTGACGCCGACTTTAAAATACCAGCTTAATTCGCTATCGAGCCGACGTTTTTCGTTATCCAGCTCCTGCAGACGTTGTGATTGATCTAACCGTGTGTAATTAGCAAAAAAATCACTCTGCGGCGTATTCTCGGTGGTTTTTGATTCGTATTGGCTGTTCGTAAACAGCTTGTAATTCAGCAGTGCTTGATTGAACTGATTATTACTTTCATACGCCATTGATAACAGCCGGTACAATTCTGTTTCCAGCGTTTTTTGTTCAGGGATCGGTGTATTCAGCATCTGTTCCAGCAAGACGATTGCCTGTGTCGGGTTATCTTGCTGTACGTACAATTCAGCCAGTGCTAGCAGGGATAGCCGCTCATAGAAAGGCAGATGCTGCCGCTGAAATAGCTCATAGGCAGCGGTCAGATAGGTTTGTGCTTCAGTAACGCGATGTAACTGCTGGTAGGTTTTCCCGATTTCCAGATGCAGACGTGCCAGATCTTGTGGCCGGGCAGTATGCTGATAAACAGCGGAAGCATTCAGCAGCAAAGCCAGTGCCAGATTGGTTTCTCTGGCTTCCCGTTTCAATCGCGCCAGATGAATGATGGCATCAGCTTGCCAGCTATCATTACCTAGCAGTTGCATGAGGTCCAGGGCTTGTTCGGCATAGCGGATCGCGTTGGCCAGATCTTGCTCTTGCGCAAATAACTGGCTGATCCGGGTGGTCAGCTGCACTTGCAACAGCACCTGACTCGTCTTTTGTGCTTGCGCTAAGGCGGCGTGGTAAGCCAGTAAGCTGTGTTCATCCTGCTTGGTTAAATGCAGCAGATCACCATCCAACATATTGGCCCACACTTCCAATTGTGGATTGGGTGTGGTCAGTAATAGTGTGCGAACCTGTGACAGCATTTCGCGGGCGATATCCGGTAACTGGCGATGAATAGCCAGCGCACTATTTAGTAAACCGACATACACCGGGAGTTCAGCATTTTTCTGGTCGCTGTTTTGTAACAGGACATTCAGACGTCGCCAGGCATGGTGCGCCGGGATCGGTTTATCCAGATCCAGCCCTAAGATCGTGATCTGACGATAGAGGCTGATGCCGGCTAAATCATCGAAATGCTGACGACTGGCGATCTGTTCGGCCCGAACCAGTGCATCTAAGGCTTCGGCATAGCGTTCCTGACTGGCATAGCAAGTGCCGCTGACAATCAGGGTTTGGATCTGCTGCCGGCTGCTGCGTAACTGCACGCGATCTTTGACCCGGCCCAGAGAGACATTTTTGTCATTCCGGCCGGGTAACAGCGGGTTATCCTGCGGTTGCAACAGCCCTTCGGTGATTTGAATGCAACGATCCGGGCTGGCAATGCCAATCTGCTGTGCCTGTTGCAAGGTATCGGAGAGATCGGTCGGATCCATCTCCAAGGCTGGCACACTGAGTCCATTCAACAGAAAAACCAAAGGCAATAAAGTCATAAGTTCATCGTTTCATCTGATTTCTGTTGGTTATCAACACCGTGAGTATGCGACATAAAACACAGGAACGTGATATTTACTGTCGAATCAAACGCATATTTGCCGGCGCAGTTTCCCAGTTACTGCGGAAAGGATTGATGTCTAACCCACCACGGCGGGTATAACGGGCATACACCGTCAGTTTTTCCGGTTGGCAATAACGTTGCAGATCGACAAAGATCCGTTCAACACATTGTTCGTGAAATTCATTATGCTGGCGGAATGAGATCAGATAACGCAGCAGCTTTTCCCGCTCAATGCGCGGACCTTGATAATGAATAACGACACTGCCCCAATCCGGCTGACCAGTCACCAGACAATTTGATTTCAACAAATGGCTGTGCAGCGTTTCTTCGACGATATGATCGTGGTTGCCTGCTTGTTGCAGCCAATCGCTGGAAAAGTGGTATTCATCGATCACGATATCCAGATCATCAATGCATTCACCGGGCACGCTGGCAATATGATGCGGCGCTTGGGTTAGTGGGAACAAGCTGACTTTGACGGCACCTTGTGCGCACTGACTCAGGTCTTTTTCTAAAGTCTGACGGACGGTCGCTAAATCCGCGATGGTAGTTTGGTTGAAACTGTTCAGATACAGTTTGAATGATTTAGATTCAATCAGATTTAGACTGTTGGCATCAATGCGTACCTCACCAATGGCAACCATGGGTTTGCCTTTGCTGTTCAGCCAGGAGAGTTCATACAGTGTCCACAGATCTTCCCCGTGGAAGGGGAGTTGATCGGCTAAGCTCAAAGCATCCCGATTTAGCTGTCTGGGCACCGGTTGTAATAACTGCGGGCTATATTTCGCAATATATTCTGTTTTCTGACCCAGCGTCAGATTTGCCAGCAACGGGTTATTTTCGTAAGGGGATGCATGAGACATGAGAGGTTCGCTCAGTTAAAATCCAAGTATATTTAATTGTCGGGAAAAACCGTGGCTGATCAAGTTATTTGCGCATTATCTGATGTATTTGCACGTTGGTTCGCCTATCAGCAGCAGCGTGGCATCGTTGTTTGTTGCCCTGAGGATGAAAATCGGCCTTCGCCATGTCGCTATGATCTGAAAAATCCGGCGTTATGGCGATGCTGGGAACGTCCACAACCCGTAAATTTACACAATATTGCATCGGCACTGGAATGTGAATTTCACCCAGCGATCCATTCTTATTACGGGCATGGTTTTGCCGGGCCAATCACTGCTTCTTTTAAAGGATTAGCAGTAACACTGGTGCAGCCGTGGAACGATGAGGATTTTGAGCGTTTGCAGGAAAATATGGTGGCGCATGTGATGATGTTGCGGCGCCTGAAATTGCCACTGACGTTATTTCTCGCCACTGTGCCGAACGAATTGCAGGTGATCAGTCTGGATAACGAGAGCGGTGCGGTGTTGCTGGAACAGTTGGGTCAGCCAAAACGCTGGATATTGGCTGACTCATTAGCTGAATTCTTGCAGCGGCTTTCGCCATTGCCGTTAAAGACAATTAGCCCAGCTGCTCAAGCAAACTTACCCGCTTAGATAACATGATCACTTGCTGCTGCAATTGTTCTACTTGACGTTGCAGCGTTTCCAGTTGATTTTCGGGTGTTGCTGGTTGTTTTTCAACGCTCTGTTCATCGCTGTGCGAGCCCGGCAAGCCGAGTGATTTGTAGGCTTCCGGATCTTGTTTCCAGTGTTGTATGGCGCTGATCAGCGTGGCCATCGGTACAGGTTGGCGCAGGCGTGATTTGACCAGTGCGGTGGTGGGTGTTTGACCGTTTGCGGCCAGCTGGTTAGCAATACGGAAAATATCATCCATCAGAAAATCCAAGCTCCTCGTTGAGTTTAGTTATTGTATTAGTGGCGTTGCCGTTGTTGTGGAAACGGGATCACGTTGTTGTGTTCTGGAGTTACCGGTGCTGAATCGTTGATTTCATGATTGGTTGGCATATTGATCACGATACCGGTGCGCACTGGTTCTGGTTCACGCTGGTTGGCTGGATTAACCCGAAAAACCGGTTGCTGCAGGCCGACCAGATAGAGTTCGCCTTCTTCTTTACCAACGCCATCCACACTGTATTCAAACACAAATGCATTCGCCTTTTGCGTCACGCGTGACAGGCACAGTGGGATGCCGAAGGACTGGCGCGCAATGCTCAGCAGTTGCAGATCTGTATTCTTGCAATAATGCTTGATTAACCGTTCCGCCAGCTCTGATTGTTGACGGCGCTGCCAGCATTCCGCCCCAATCAGGCAAATTAAAAATAACACTAATAGATCTGTCATCGCATCTCTACTCAGTAAAAAATGGCGGTAGTGATATATTAGCCGGAATTTAACCATAACAGGAAATTGGTGTGTGTTATGTCGCGACAAGTTGTATTTTTGCTAAAAGAGCTGGAATTCACATTACAGCGTCTGCAGTTATGGCAGGACGATGCACCTTCTGAAGCCGCATTGGCCAGCACCCAGCCGTTTGCGCTGGATACGCTGGAATTTCACCAATGGTTACAGTTTATTATGTTGGAACGTTTTCGCGTCATGTTGGCAACTGGTGAACCTTTACCGACAGCCATTGCTATCTACCCGATGGCGACAGAAGTGTATAAGGAACAGGCCGGCAAATATGCGCTGTTGCTGGATGTGCTGGCACGTTTAGATGAAGAACTTAGCGGTAAACCGATTGATCGTCTGCAATGAGTCTGCAAATTCTTTATCGTGATGAACATCTGGTTGCCATTAACAAACCGGCTGGTCTATTGGTGCATCGCAGCTGGCTGGATAAAGGTGAAACGCAGTTTGCGATGCAGATGACGCGCGATCTGATTGGTCAGCATGTGTATACCGTGCACCGACTCGATCGGCCGACTTCTGGCATTCTGTTGTTTGCGTTAGACCCCGAAACGGCGCGTCATCTCACGGATGCCTTTGCGACACACCGGATGCAAAAAGAGTATCTGGCGCTGGTACGCGGCTGGGCACCGTTACAACAATTTCTCGATTATCCGCTCAAGGAAGAGCTGGATCGGATCGCCGATAAATTTGCTGACCCGGATAAACCGGCGCAACCGGCGAAAACCCATATTCGCTGTATCGCGCGCATTGAATTGCCATTTGCGGTATCACCGAAACACCCAAGTAGCCGTTATAGTTTAGTGAAACTGCTACCGCTGACCGGACGTAAACATCAACTGCGACGGCATCTGGCACATTTGCGTCATCCGATTGTGGGCGATACCTCCCACGGTGATGGCAGGCATAACCGCTTTTTCCGCGAACAGTTTGAGTGTGCACGTTTGATGTTGCATCACCAGCGCTTAAGTTTCCGCCATCCTTACACTCACGATTTGATCGTTATTGATGCGCCGTTAGATGATAACTGGAACAGGCGATTGAATGAATTTGGCTGGTCGGCGTGAATTTTTGTATATAAAGCCAGAAACCTACATTTTGTCTGCTATTTATGGGGCATAAATTGATGTTTTAATAGCCATAAAGTAAGTATGGATATCTGGTCGCTGTTCTATAAAAAATGATATTGTGATCACAATCACGGAAGAATTGCGATCCTTATCAGCGATGACTAAATTTTCCAATCAGATCAGCCTGCGTACCGCCATATTTGCCTTCTTCTTTTTGCTGATCTCTCTTTTGGGAGGCGCGCAGATATATATCAGCTACGAAGGTAGTCTGACGCGGTTGCAGGAACTGTCTAAAACCCGACTGGAATCTGTGGCGGAAAAAGTGGATAACCAGCTCACCCGGGATTATTTCCTTTCCGCCCGTTTGTTAGATGAACACGACATGCGCACCAGCAATGTGCTGCCGCTGTTTTTTGCACAGTTAGATATCAGCGACCGTTTTGGCTCACAGACCCAGATCATTTTGCTGGATCAGGATTTAAACCTGATGAGCATTAACCATCCGCCCCGCGAACTCACACCCACCGCTTACCCACACGGTATGAACATCAGCCAATTTACGCGTGGCGAACTGTCACTGTTTGCGCGCTTGTTATTGTTGCGGCCGGAAATCATTCAAACCGGGCAGGCTGACTGGCAAAGTGCCCGCTGGCAGGTTCATCTGCATCGAATTGAGCTGGGAAGCAATAAACATTACTGGATCGGCGTTGCTGAACCCTTGTCAGAACTGTTGGCCGATGTGTATGCGCATATGAATTGGCAACTCAGTACCATGCTGTTTACGATCGTGCTGGCTTATACATTTGCCTGGTGGTTGGCCGGGCGCTTAGCTTGTTCATTGGTGACGCTGATGCAACAAAGCCAGTCGATGCGGCGATTTCAGTTTGATCGTTCGACATCGCGGGTGAGCAGTCGACTTCTTGAAGTCAACGAACTGGGTGAGTCGGTATATACCCTGCAATCAACACTCGAGCATTTTATGTCGTTGATCCGTCAGTTGTGTAAGACCCGGGAGCTGGCCGCATTAACGGGGGAATTGGCGGCGGTTATCCGAAAATTATATGGCGGAGATGGTGCCATTCTCTGGTTACCCGATGATGAAGATGCCACCTGCTATAAGAACATGGTGCATCAGGGCTGCGGTAATGCGAAAGCGCTGCGTTTGTCCTTATCATCTGGAGAAGAACCGACGGATAAAACCTTTGAAGATGCGGCATGGCGTTGGTTTGCCGAGCAAAATCTGAGTTGTAAGCATGCTGAATTGATCACGCTGAAAGATCGGTTTGGCGAGAACATGGGTTGCTTGTGTGTGTATTTCAGTCAGGCACCACAGATTGATGCGTCAGTGCGCGCGCTGGTGGAAAGTTATCTGCAATTTGCGACGCTGGCGCTGGAAAGTCAGCGCATGTTACAGCAGCGGAAAGCCCTGTTTACTTCGTTAATTGAAATGGTCGCCTCGGCGATCGATGCCAAGTCCAAATACACCGGTGGTCATTGCCAGCGGGTGCCGGAGTTAACGCTGGCTTTGGCGCAGGCGGCTTGTGAGTGTAAAGAGGGTCATTTGGCCGACTTCGATTTATCCGATGATGAGTGGGAGGCATTACATATCGCGGCGTGGATGCATGATTGCGGTAAAGTCACTACACCGGAAGCGATCGTGGATAAAGCCACCAAACTGGAAACGGTACATAACCGTATTCATGAGATCCGCACTCGCTTTGAGGTGTTAAAGCGCGACAAACAAATCAGTGCACTACAACGCCAGTTAGCCGGTGAGGCGGAAGCAGATCTTCGCGTTTGGTTACACCTGGAATGGCAGCGGCTGGATGATGAATTTGCATTTGTCGCAGAATGTAATCTGGGGCAACAGCGGATCGGCATCAAAGAAGCGGCACGTCTGGATATGATTGCCGGACAGCGCTGGTGGCGCACACTGGATGATACGTTAGGTTTGTCGCACGAAGAGTTAGCACGTAAATCACCAGCGCCATTACCGGCGCAGGAGCCCTTATTAGCGGATAAACCGGAACATCTGATCCCGCATTTTGGTGATTATTCCAAGCACAAAGATTTAGCTATTGGTGTGCAACGTGACATTCCAACCTATAAAGCCAATCGGGGTGAGTGTTATAACCTGAAAATCGCGCAAGGCACGTTAACCAACGAAGATCGCTTTAAAATCAACGATCATATCGTACAAACCATCCAGATGCTGAATCAATTACCGTATCCTAAACATCTGAAATCAGTGCCGGATATCGCGGGAGCACATCATGAACGCTTGGATGGTAAGGGGTATCCGCGCCAGTTAGCGGCAGAGGATATTCCGCTAACCGCTCGTATTCTGACGATTGCCGATATTTTTGAAGCTTTAACCGCAGCCGATCGACCGTACAAAAAAGCCAAAACACTGGATGAGGCCTTAACTATCATGCAGCAGATGGCGCAATCGGGGCATATTGATCCTGAATTGTTCGCGTTATTCCTGCGTACGGGTGTCTATCTGGATTATGCGCAGGTTTATCTGCCGCCAGAACAACAGGATGATGTGGATGTTAGCCAAATGGTTGCGGCATTATAAAAACGCCGCAGTGACTGTGCGTTGCGGCGTTAGTTTTTCATCCGGTTTTGATTGGCAGCCAAAACTACTTAGCGGCCAGAAACCCGATGTCTTTTTCGCGATACGGCTCTTCATTATGGCTGAATTCCCGATCCGGGAAGGCAGCGATTGATTCTATCTGATGCCACGGAATAAAGATGGCAGCATGGTAAATATCAGGTGGGATAGAGAAGAAATCCTGCGTTTGCCACTCTTTGTTGTCGACCCAGATCCCGGCTGTTTCAACACCGGCTAACCGAACGTAATAGTGCGAACAATCCGGATCGTTGGGTTGGATCAATGACTGCGCACTTGCCACATAACCCGGCATGAATTTAACCAAAACGATCTTTCCTACATATTCAATCATGAGATGACTCATCATTAACTCCTTGCTCTGTGAAGAATTTATTCAGTGCAACATGCCTCATCTTCTTCATCACAGACGGCGGATGAAACAGCAAGAACAAACAGTGGCTTCTTCTTAAAGCATAGATTCAGATAAAACAGGAGGAGAAAAGATTTTTCAGAACAGACGTTGGAAGCGGATGATAAGAACCGTCCACATTCTATATGTGGACGGTTGAGAGCAGATTAAGCGCGTTGCGCGTGGTTGTTTGCTTCCGCCGCGACAGCTGCAGGACGTTGTGCACGCGGCGTGGCATACCAGTAGCCTAAACCCATGAATAACACACCGGAAACGGTGTTACCCAAGGTGACCCACAGCAGGTTATAGCCGATACCACCCAGTGTATATTCAGGGGTATGTGCACCAAACCAAGAGAGCGCGAACAAGGTCATGTTGGCAATGGAGTGTTCGTAACCGGAAGCGATAAATGCCAGCAGACACCACCAGATGGCGATGAATTTAGCCGCACCTTCAACACGCTGACACATCCAGATCGCCAGACATACCAGCCAGTTACACAACATACCTTTGGCAAACAGTGCCAGTGCCGGTGCGGTGGTTTTGGCCAGTGCCACTTTATGGACCAGACTGCCATCAATCGGCAGGATCTGACCGCCGCCACCCAGATAAAACAGGTACGCGACGACGATGGAACCCAACAGATTACCAGTCCAGGACTGAGCCAAAATGCCAACGGCTTGTGTGCTGCTCAACTTGCCGGTTTTAACTCCGAAAGTCAGGAACATAGTGTGGCCGGTGTATAATTCCGCACCGGCAATGATCACCAGTGTCAGCGCGATACCAAAGGTCGCCCCCATGACCAGTGGCCGAATTGATGGATCGACCAGATTACCTAAGGTGAAGATCAGGATAATGCCTAAGCCAACATACGCGCCGGCCATCAGGCTGCCGATCCAGAAACTCAGCGGGTTATTCGCTGACGTGTTTTTGATACGCGCAGCAACGGCTGCGCATTTTTCAATGGTCTCTTGATACATATTTACACTGGCTCCTTGAGTTCAATTCGTCCGTTGTTCACTCGTACTGCATAGGCAGTAATTGAAAAATCAGCATTTTCCAGACACACGCCATCTTTCAGGCGGAAATGCTGCTTCTTCAGTGGGCTGGTGATATACAACTCACCTTGTAAGTCCGTCAGTAAACCGCGGGATAACACGCTGGCCTGATAGAACGGATCAACGTTGTCGAGTGCAAACAGTTGTTCGTCAGCATAGGGGCGGAAGACCGCCACCTGATGTTGCCCCAGCAGCGCACATACGCCGGTGCCGGGAATAATGTCATTTACCGCGCAGATATCGGTCCAGCTCATACCGGTTCCTCCAGCGAAATGTTGTAAGTAGGAATACGTTCTTCCGGTTTCGCCGGACGATGCTGATGACGCTCACCAACAAATTGCACCAATGGATCAGGCTGTGCGCTGTTGATGAAGTGACGGAAACGCAGTTTCTGTTGTTCATCACCCAGTGTTTCCTGCCATTCGCAGTGATACTGGTTACGGATGTTTTCCATCTCTTGTTCCAGTTCCGCACCGATGCCCAGTTTGTCGTCGATGATGACTGATTTCAGGTAATCGAGACCGCCTTCGAGGTTGTCCAGCCAGCTGGCCGTACGTTGCAGCTTGTCAGCCGTGCGCACATAGAGCATCAGGAAACGATCGATATAACGGATCAGCGTCTCTTTATCTAAGTCTGCTGCCAACAGATCGGCATGGCGTGGTTTCATACCACCGTTACCGCAGACATACAGGTTCCAGCCTTTATCGGTGGCTATGATGCCGACGTCTTTACCCTGTGCTTCCGCACATTCACGGGTACAACCGGAAACACCGAATTTCATCTTGTGTGGCGAACGAATGCCTTTATAGCGATGTTCTAACTCAACGCCTAAACCCACGCTATCCTGTACACCGAAACGACACCAGGTGCTGCCAACACAGGTTTTCACCATACGCAGTGATTTGGCATACGCATGACCGGTTTCAAAGCCTGCCTTGATCAGACGATCCCAGATAGTAGGTAGGTCGTCTTTATGCGCACCAAACAGACCGATACGCTGTGCGCCGGTGATCTTGGTGTAAAGCTGGTAATCGCGCGCGACAGCTGCGACTTCCATCAGACCTTCTGGGGTCACTTCTCCGCCCGGCATACGCGGGATCACAGAATAAGTGCCGTCTTTTTGCATGTTACCGAGGAAGGTATCGTTAGTATCTTGCAGCGGTGTATGGGCCGATTTCAGCACATATTCGCCCCAGCAAGAGGCCAAAATAGAGCCGACAGTTGGTTTACAAACTTCACAGCCATAGCCGTGGCCGTGTTTGCTTAATACTTCGTCAAAGGTTTTCAGCTGACCAACTTTGACCAGATGGAACAGTTCCTGACGCGAGAAGGCGAAGTGTTCACACAGGTGATTTTTTACTTCAATGCCCTGACGGGACAATTCTGCGTTCAGCACCTGCGAGATCAACGGCACGCAACCACCACAACCGGTACCTGCTTTGGTTTCAGCTTTGATCGCCGCAACGGTATGACAACCCGCAGCTACGGCCTGCGCGATACGACCTTTGGTGACGTCGAAGCAAGAACAGATCTGCGCTGTGTCGGGCAGGGCATCCACACCCAGCGTTGGTTTCGCACCCGCATGCGCAGGCAAAATCAGCGTATCTGGATGCGCTGGCAGCGGCATGTCGTTGAGTTTCAACTGCAGCAGATTGCCGTAATCGGTAGTATCACCAACCAGCACCGCACCTAACAGTTTGGCGCCATCACCGCTGACCACAATTTTCTTATAGATACCAGCTGCGTCATCCTGATAGACGTAGCTCAGGCTTTCCGGTGTACGGCCTTGCGCATCACCGATACTGCCCACTTCCACACCCAGCAATTTCAGCTTGGCGCTCATGTCAGCACCGGTGAACGCGTTGTCATTACCTAACAGGTGATCAACGGCTACCTGCGCCATCTTGTAGCCTGGGGCTACCAGACCAAAGAAACGACCATGCCAGGCGGCACATTCACCGATCGCATAGATGTGTTCATCGGCAGTCAGGCAGTAGTCATTGACTTCAACACCACCACGTTCCGCAATTGGCAGATCGGAGTAGCGCGCCAGAGTATCTTGCGGACGGATACCGGTCGAGAAGACCACCAGATCGACATCCAGCACGCTGTCATCAGCAAAACGCAATTGGTGATGGCCTTGCTTACCCTGATAGTGGGCGATTTCACGGGTATTTTTGCTGGTGTGCACGGTGACACCGAGGCTTTCGATCTTACGGCGCAGCATTTCGCCACCCTGACGATCGAGCTGTTCGGCCATCAGTACCGGTGCAAATTCAATGACGTGTGTTTCTAAGCCTAACGCTTTTAATGCACCAGCTGCTTCCAGGCCCAGTAGACCGCCACCGACGACGACACCGCTTTTGCCTTGCTTCGCTGCTTCGCGAATGGCTTTCAGATCTTCAATGGTGCGGTAAACAAAACATTCGTGATGGGCACTACCGGCGATATTGGGTACCCAAGGGTAAGAGCCGGTCGCCAGCACTAACGTGTCATAAGGCAGGGTTTGTCCTTGATTGGTTTCAATGACTTTTTGTGCACGGTCGATACGTTTTACGGCTTCATTAAGGAATAACTTAATGCCATGTTTTTCGTAAAAGCCCGGTTTCACCAGACTCAGTTCCGCCGCCGTGTGGTGCGAAAAATAGGAAGACAAATGCACGCGGTCATACGCTTCGCGTGGTTCAGCGCCAAATACGGTCACCTCATACTGACTGAGGTCGGCTTTATCCACCAACTCTTCCAGATAACGATGGCCGACCATGCCATTACCAACGACGATTATTCGATGTTTCTGCATAGATTAAAGCTCCAGTTCTAAATCTGAGCTGGCGCGGCTGCTGCACGCCAGAATATAACCTTGCTCCTGCTCTTCTTCGGTCAACGGGCCGGGTTGTTCACTGATATTCTCGATGCTGCCGCTGACTACTTTGCATTTACAGGAACCACAAACACCGGAACGACAAGCACCAATGATTGGTAATTGCAGTGATTCCAGTGCTTCTAATACGGTTTGTTTATTGGTGATGTCACTGCTGGCGCCAAAGCCAGGTACTTCCAGTCGGAATTGGCGGGAAAGAGTTTCATCCGCTGCAATTGGTGTGGCTGGAGTGAATGATTCTTTGTGGCTGTTGTGCATCGGAAATTGGCGATCGCGCAAGCAGCTTTCCAATGAATCCATATAAGGTGTTGGGCCACACATAAAGGCATGGCAATCGCTCAGATCGGGTACTAGCTGATCAAACAACACCGGGTTTAGGAAGCCCTGATAACAAACAAAGGCATCGGTAGTGTTATCTAAAATCAGTGACAGTTTGAATTGCGGATATTTTGCCGCCAGCGCCATTAATTCATCGCGGAAGATAATGTCTTCAGCATGACGGGCGCTATGCAGGAACAGGATCTCCGTTTCGCGTTGGTTATCCAGCAACCAGTGCACCATCGACATCATCGGCGTAATCCCGCTACCGGCACTGCACAGCAAAATTTTACCGGCACTATAATCGGCTGGCAGGAAAAACGCGCCAGTCGGTGCCAATGCATTCAGCGTATCGCCAGTGTGAAAATGATCCAGTAACCAGTTAGAGACCAGCCCGCCAGACACCCGTTTGACGGTGACGGCCAGATCAGCAGAGCGGGATGGTGAAGAAGAAAGTGAATAAGCGCGGCTATGTGACTGACCATTAATTTCAACAGTCAGCAGTAAAAATTGTCCCGGCTGATAACTGACAGTTAGGGCTTGTAACGGGCGAAAGACGAGCGTTACGGCATCAGCAGTTTCCTGCCGGCGTTCAATACAACACAGGGTTTGAGCCCCTTGTTGCCATACTTGGGGAGATTGGGTCATGTACTGTTCCTGTCTGATTTTGCACTATACCCTTCGTACTTGAAGTTGCAGCATCGTTGACAGCATTCTCTCACCCCAATCACATAGTCTATCTATGCTCATGGGGATTCGCTCTCTTGTCGCCTTGCTGCAACTCCAATTACTTTGGGTATAAATGACTGGCGCTTCACCATCAATATGGGTTGTGAAGCGCCTTCGCGATTAGGCTGCGAGAATATCTTTCAGATCTTGTTCCACGGTCGTGATCGGTTTCAGATCGAACGTCTCATTCAGGAAGTTCAACAGGTTTGGTGTCAGGAAGCCGGGTACCGATGGGCCAACACGAATACCTTTCACACCCAGTGACAGCAAGGTCAGCAGGATCACGATGGCTTTTTGCTCGAACCATGACAGCACCAATGACAGTGGCAGATCGTTCACGCCGCATTCAAAGGCATCAGCCAGCGCCAGCGCCAACTGAATGGCAGAATACGCATCGTTACACTGGCCGACATCAAGCAAACGTGGAATGCCATTGATGTCACCAAATTCCAAGTCATTGAATTTGTATTTGCCACAGGCCAAGGTCAGGATCAGGCTGTCTTGCGGTACGGCTTTCGCCATTTCAGTGTAGTAACCGCGTTCTTTTTTATCGCCATCACAACCACCGATCAGGAAGAAGTGCTTGATATTGCCAGCTTTTACCTGATCAATTACGGCTGGAGCTGCAGCCATCAGGGCATTACGCGCAAAACCGGTCATGGTGTAATGTGGAATTTCATCATACGGGAAGCCGTCGAGTGCCAGTGCTTTTTCAATAACGACACTGAAATCATCACCTTCGATGTGTGTTACTCCCGGCCAGCCCACGATGCTACGGGTATAAATGCGGTCTGCATATTTACCCACATTCGGGTTAATGATGCAGTTAGATGTCATCACGACGGCGCCAGGGAAAGCAGCAAACTCTTTTTGCTGATTCTGCCAGGCCGAACCGTAGTTACCGACTAAATGCGGGTATTTTTTGAAGGCTGGATATGCGTGAGCGGGTAACATTTCACCATTAGTGAAAACGTTGATGCCTTTGCCTTCGGTTTGTTGCAGGATTTTTTCCAGATCGTGCAAATCGTGGCCGGAAACCAAAATCGCTTTCCCTGCTACTGGCTTCATATTTACTTTAGTCGGTTCAGGGTGGCCGAAAGTTTCCGTTTCACCTTTATCCAGCATCGCCATGACTTTGAAATTCATCTGACCGATCTGCATAGCACAATCGATCAATGGCTGCATTTCAGTTGGCTCAGTACCCAGGAAGGCCATGATCTGGTGATATTCAGCACCTACTGCATCATCTTGTTGACCTAAGACACGCGCATGTTCCATATAGGCAGCAGCCCCTTTCAGGCCATACAGACACAGCAGGCGCAGGCCCAGAATGTCTTCACCGATCTCTTTATGGTCACGATTCACTGCCGCATTCGGTGCCCAAGTCAGCAATTCGGCTTTGTCGGCAGTCAGGATCAACGCCGCAGGGCCAGTTGCCACTTCTGGTGTTTTACCTGCTAACAAGCAAGCTGCTTCGTAACGAGATTTCAGTGAATCACGGTTTTGCTGTGCTTCATTGATGAACTCGATGATACGAACGGCATCGAAATTCACATTGGTGAGTGTCGCGAACAGAGCCTGACAAACATAGGCATCAATCGCTTGGTCAACGATACCGACTGAGCGTGCTTTTAATGCGTAATCAGAAACGCCCTGCAGCAGATAAATCAGCACGTCTTGCAGATCGGAGACTTCAGCAGTTTTACCGCACATGCCCATAGTGTAGCTGCAACCTTTAGCTACAGGGGTAGAGATGGTCTGTTCACATTGAATACAAAACATTAGGACGTTCCTTGATTCGATTACCAGATATTGAACTATCTATATCAAGGGCTGTGCCAATATTTATTGTATTGATTTATAAGGATTTAATTGTGAATTGATAACTGTGCAGTTAAAAAGACCCAGAGCAAATGCCGGGTCTTTTTAACTTAATGAGTCTTTTTGACTAAGAATTATTTGCCAAGTAGTGAAACCGGGTTGACGGGTTTACCTGCTTTACGGATCTCAAAATAAAGCCCGGTAGCGCCGGTGTTGCCACTGTGACCGACGCTGGCAATGACGTCACCGGTTTTGACTCGCTGGCCGACGTGTTTATTCAGGCTTTGATTATTGCCATATAAACTGAGATAACCACGGCCATGATCGATAACTAATACGTTACCAAAACCATCCAGCCAATCGGCAAATACCACATCGCCACTGCCTGCAGCTTTGACTGGTGCACCTTGACCCGCTTTGATCAAGATACCTTTCCATGCCACTTCACCAGAACGGTTTTCACCATATTTACGGATCACGGTACCCCGTATCGGCCAGCTCATCCGGCCTGATTTTCCCAGCCCTTTTAAGTCGGTTTCCGCCAGTTTTGCTGCCGCTTTGCGCTCGGCTGCCGCTTGTGATTTACCCTCTTTTTTGGCTTTGGCACGAGCCAGCGCTAACGCTTCTTTTTTCTTGCGGGCGCGTTCGGCTTCCAACTGTTTACGTTGATCTTCGATCTTCTGCAACATGGCTTTTTCTGCCAGTTGCAGCTTATCCAGTTGCTGTTGATCCGACTGTAAGGAGCTGTTTAGCTCTTTGGCGGTCAGCTCGCGCTGTTGTTGTTTTTGCTGCAGTGTCAGTTGATCTTGGCGCTGGTTATCAATTAAGCCGCGTAATTCCTGACTACTCTCGTTAGTTTCCTGCTTATTGCGCAACAACTCGGCTTTGGTGGCATCCAGTCGTTTTAACACCTTCAGCCGTGCCTGATTCATATAGCCGTAATAGGCGAGGGTGCGATCAACGGCGGCCGGATCTTGCTGATTCAGCAACAACTTCATGTAATCGTGCTGGCCCATTCGATAAGCTTCATCAAATTGCTCGGCAAGCAATCGCTGTTGTTGATTAGATTCGGCTTCTAACTTCGCGCGTTGAGCTTCTAAGCGTTGCAGTTTACTGCGCACTTTACCGAGCTGATTTTGCGAGTTTTGTAGCTTCTGATCAGCGGCGGTAATCGCATCTTCATCGGCTTTAAGTTGTTGCTGCAGCGAAGCCAGATCTTTTTTCTGAACCTGAATAGCTTGCTGTTTTTGCTGGATTTGTTCCCGCACGCTGGATAGCGATGAGTTGACGTTTTTTGACTCTTCCGCCTGTATGACGGCGCTCAAAAAAAACGCGCCGACCAACAGGCCGACGCGATTGTATTTCATAGGAAACAACTGCTCTGCCCACATGGGCGAGAATTATTTCAGAACCATCAGAGGCTTACCAGTCATTTCGGCTGGAACTTCCATGCCCATCAGTGTCAGCATGGTTGGCGCCAGATCAGACAGTTTGCCGTTTTCCAGTGCCGTTGCTTCACGACCCACATAGATCAATGGAACAGGCAGGCTGGTGTGTGCAGTGTGCGCCTGACCAGTTTCTTCGTTGGTCATCTGCTCAGCGTTACCGTGGTCAGCAGTGATCAGACATTCGCCACCCACTTCCTGCAGAGCCGCAACAACTTTACCAATCGAGTCATCAACCGCTTCACAAGCCTTAACTGCAGCAGCGAAATCACCAGTGTGACCAACCATGTCGCCGTTCGGGTAGTTACAAACGATCACGTCATATTTACCACTCTTGATCGCGGCAACCAGTTTTTCAGTCAGCTCGCCTGAGCTCATTTCTGGCTGCAGATCATAGGTGGCTACTTTCGGGCTGGAAATCAGTTCACGATCTTCACCTGGGAAGCATTTTTCTTCGCCACCGTTGAAGAAGAAAGTCACATGTGCATATTTTTCGGTTTCAGAAATACGCAGCTGGGTTTTGTCGTGTTTAGCCAGCCATTCGCCCAATGTATTGGTCAGCGCTGTTGGCGGGTAAGCACAAGAGGTTTTGATATCAGCAGCATATTCAGTCAGCATGACAAAATCAGCCAGTTTAGGCTGTTTGTTGCGCACGAAACCGTCGAAGCCTTCGCCAACAAAAGTACGGGTAATTTCACGCGCGCGGTCAGCACGGAAGTTCATGAATACCAGCACGTCGCCGTCATTCAGTGGTGCCGCTTCAGCGCCGATCACGCTGGCTTTAACGAATTCATCGTTTTCACCACGCGCATAAGCTGCAGCCAGTGCGGCAGTTGCATCAGCGTAAGGAGCAAATTCAGATTTGCCTTCACACAGCAGATCGTAAGCTTCCTGAACGCGATCCCAACGGTTGTCGCGGTCCATTGCATAGTAACGACCGACCATAGAAGCGATACGGCCTTTACCTAGTTTTTTGAATGCCGCATCGAATTTTTCGATAGATTCTTGTGCTGAACGTGGCGCTACGTCACGACCATCCAGGAAGGCGTGGAAGTACAGTTTGTCAGCACCACGCTGAGCAGCCAGTTCCATCATACCGATGATGTGATCTTCATGGCTGTGAACGCCGCCTGGTGACATCAGACCCATGACGTGAACGGCTTTGCCAGTGCTAACGGCAGTATCAACGGCTTTACACAGCGCTTCGTTTTTGAAGAAATCGCCATCGCGGATCTCTTTAGTCACGCGAGTCAGTTCCTGATAAACCACACGGCCCGCGCCAATGTTAACGTGACCCACTTCAGAGTTACCCATCTGTCCGTCTGGCAGACCTACATCCATACCTGAACCAGAGATCAGAGTGTTGGCGTATTTAGCGCACAGAGCATTCAGATTTGGTGTGTTAGCGGCGGCAACGGCGTTACCTTCTTTCTTCTCGCTGTAACCCCAACCATCCATGATGATCAGTGCCAGTGGCTTTTTAGCTGTAGACATTGTGTGTGGCCTCTTTATTTGGATTTTACGAAAACAAGTTCGACTGCTGTCAATTCTACAATATCTGCTGCATTAGTCACCTTTTCACCTCGTTTCGTTACACATTTCACGGAAGGAATTTTCAATGCAGGCCGAATACTGTAAATCTGCCGGTTCACATGTAATACTGTCCGGATTATTTTCAGAGTTGTTGGGAAAGCGGAATGCAGGAATATCAGGAATATATCGATTTTGCTATGCGCCATGAATTATTGGTACTGGCATGGATTGGTTTAGCAACAGCTGTCGTTGCTTCAGCAGTAAAAGCAAAGTTATCCCCAGTGAAGCAAGTGGAAAGTCAGACTGCAGTAGCGCTGATTAATAAACAAGATGCCGTTGTTGTGGATGTGCGTACACCGGATGAATTCGCCCGTGGTCACATCACCAATTCCCACCATATTCCACTGGCACAAATTGAGCAGGGTAACACCACTGAAATTGACAAGCATAAAGAGAAGCCGGTCATCGTGGTTTGTGAAACTGGTGCGCGTGCCGAAACAGCGGCAGGCAAACTGGTTAAAGCCGGCTTTAAGCAGGTTTACCTGCTGCGTGGTGGTTTAACTCAATGGCGTGCCGGTAACTTACCCGTCACCAAAAAGCGCTAATTAATTTTGCATTAACAGCCGTCAGGCAATACTAATAAAGGGCATTAAAATGACAGAAGCAGTAAATAACACCGCGGCACAACCAGAGTTCCAGATCCAACGCATTTATGTAAAAGATGTTTCTTTTGAAGCACCAAACACGCCAGTTGTTTTCCAGAAAGAATGGCAGCCAGAAGTGAAGCTGGATATGGATACACAGACTCAAGTTCTGGGTCAGGATGTGTACGAAGTTGCGTTGACTTTGACGGTGACTTGTAAGCTGGGTGAAGAAACCGCGTTCCTGTGCGAAGTGAAACAAGCGGGTATTTTTACTGCATCTAATCTGGATGCTCAAAATCTGGCGCATTGTTTGGGCGCGTTCTGCCCGAACATTCTGTTCCCTTATGCACGTGAAACGATTGCCAGTCTGGTCAGCCGTGGTTCATTCCCACAACTGAATCTGGCACCAGTGAACTTTGATGCTCTGTTTGCTTCTCACATCGCTCAATTAGAAGCAGAACAAGCACCTGTTGGTGCAGTACAGTAATGGATTCATCCGTGGTACTTAGTGTTTTGGGGGCGGGGTCTTATGGCACCGCCCTTGCCATTTCTCTGGCCCGCAAAGGTCAGCCGGTGCTGTTGTGGGGACATGATCCTCAGCAGGTTGCTCGTTTACAGCAAGATCGCTGTAATCAGGAATTTCTGCCGGATGTTCCGTTTCCTGATTCCTTGCAGTTGACCGATGATCTGGCGTATGCGGTTGCTGCCAGCCGCGATTTGCTGGTGGTAGTGCCCAGCCATGTCTTTGGTGACGTACTGCAACAGATCAAACCATTCCTGCGCGAAGATACTCGGGTTGCCTGGGCGACTAAAGGTCTTGAGCCGGAACATGGCCGTCTGTTAGGAGAAGTGGCGCAAGAGATTTTAGGCGAGCAGATTCCGCTGGCTGTATTATCGGGGCCAACTTTTGCCCGTGAATTGGCAGCAGGAATGCCGACCGCTATCGCCGTGGCGGGTACGAACGATCAGTTCACTGCCGACATGTCAGCGCTGATGCATTGTGGCAAATCATTCCGAGTGTATTCCAACCCCGATTTTATTGGTCTGCAAATCGGCGGCGCGGTGAAAAACGTGATCGCGATTGGTGCCGGTTTGTCCGATGGTTTAGGTTTTGGCGCGAATGCCAGAACCGCATTGATCACGCGTGGCTTGGTGGAACTGCAACGTCTGGGCTTGTCGCTTGGCGCGGACGCCAAGACCTTTATGGGCATGGCGGGGCTGGGTGATTTGGTGCTGACTTGCACCGATAATCAGTCACGTAACCGTCGGTTTGGCATGGCTTTAGGGCAGGGCAAAACGGTGGAACAAGCTATGACTGAAATTGGTCAGGTGGTGGAAGGTTACCGTAACACCAAAGAAGTACGCGCGCTGGCGGCCCGACAAGGTGTGGAAATGCCAATTTGTGAGCAGATTTATCAGATCTTGTATCAGGGGAAATCGGCGAAAGATGCGGCATTAACACTACTGAGCCGGGATCAGAAAGGCGAATAACTGTTACAGCCAGATAAAATAACGCCAGCAGAAGCTGGCGTTATTTTATGTAAAACTTGAGCTAGCTATCAGTAGAAAGAGTGTTCGCCGCGGGCATGTTCTGTCGCATCTTTCGCGCCAGTTAATTCGCCTGGAAAACGTTCCAGCAGTTGCTTCTCAATCCCTTCTTTCAGCGTCACATCGACCATTGAGCAACCATTACAGCCGCCGCCAAATTGTAAGATGGCAATGCCGTCATCAGTAATTTCAGTCAGTGTCACTTTGCCGCCATGAGCCGCCAGCGATGGGTTTACTTCCGACTGCAAAACATATTCAACACGGTCAGCCAGTGGCGCATCATCAGGTACTTTACGCATTTTGGCGTTTGGTGCTTTCAGGGTCAGCTGAGAGCCCATCTGGTCACTGATGAAATCGATAACCGCATCTACCAGAAATGGTGCGCTATTGGAGTCAATAATGGCATCAAAACCGCTCAATGGTAAGCGAGTATCTTCGGGTTCCACTGCATCCGGAGGACAGTAAGAGACGCCACATTCCGCATTGGGGGTGCCCGGGTTCATAACAAATACACGGATATTAGTATTTTCGGTCTGCTTTTCCAGCAGCTTACGAAAATGAGCCTGAGCGCTTTCGGTGATCGTGATCATCGCCATCCTCTAAACCTGACTAAAAAACTAGGGTATTATCATACGCCGCAAAACGTATATGACACAATACTTATTCACCGCGCAGTTGTGTCCGGCAAATAGCCCAGACATCAACACGCCGGCAGCCGCTTTCTTTCAAAAGCCGTACCAGAGTTGTCACGGTCACGCCGGTTGTCACCACGTCATCCAGCAATGCGATATGTTGATAGGTATGTGGTTTGATAATAAAGGCATTATTCAGATTTGTCTGTCGTAATTCGCGAGAAAGACCCGCTTGTACTTTGGTGGCCCGCGTTCGCATCAATAACCGGTTATTGCAGGGAATATTCAACTGTTGAGTGATGGGTCGCGCGATCTCCTGTGCCTGATTGTAACCACGCGACCATTGACGCCGCCAATGCAATGGAACCGGCAGGATCACTTCAGGTTTAGGTTCATCCGCAGGATAGAGTTCCGCCAGCATTCTGCCAAATAAAGCCGCAGGTAACAGTTTATGCTGATATTTCAGCTGGTGAATAAGCCCGGTGAGTGGAAATTGAAAATCCGCCAGAATATGCAAAAAATCCCATTCCGGTGGTTGTAACAGGCAATGACTACAAATGTCATTACCGCCAGCGAGTGGGGTACCACACAATCGACAATGATGATCGAGCAAGGGCAGCTCTTCAGCACAATAACGACAAAGTAACGGCTGCGCCGTAGGTTGGCGACAAAACAGACAAATACCTTGCCATGCAGAATGGAAACGGGATGGCATGAATTGCCGCAGCGTTGCAAACATAAGGGTCGAAACAGAGATGGAGTAGACAATAACTGTAATAAAAAGGGCGCCCTGAGGCGCCCTGACAGATTTGCAACCGGCTTAGTTATTGTAAGCACGTTCGCCATGAGAAGTCAGATCCAGACCTTCGCGTTCTGCTTCCACTGGTACACGCAGACCAACCAGTTTGTCGATCAGGAAGTAACCCACGATAGAGACCAGGCCAGACCAAACGATGGTAGTGATAACACCAATCGCCTGAACTTTAACTTGTACTGCGATGGAGTAATCTGGTGTTACAGCGTTAGCAACGTAATCCCATACACCAGTACCGCCCAGATCCGGAGAGGCAAATACGCCAGTCAGGATCGCACCGAGGATACCGCCGATACCGTGCACACCGAATACGTCCAGAGAGTCATCGACGTTCAGCATGCGTTTCAGACCATGCACACCCCACAGACAAACGACACCAGCCAGACCACCGATCACGATGCCACCCATCACACCAACGAAACCACACGCTGGAGTAATAGCAACCAGACCTGCTACCGCACCAGATGCGGCACCTAACATAGATGGTTTACCTTTCAGAGCCCACTCAGCCAGAGTCCAGCTCAGAGTTGCTGCGGCTGTAGCTACCCAAGTGTTAACCAGAGCCAGCGCTGCAACACCATTGGCTTCCAAAGAAGAACCCGCGTTGAAACCGAACCAGCCAAACCACAGTAAGCTTGCACCGATCATCACCATAGTCAGGCTATGTGGTGCCATTGATTCGCGACCGAAACCAACACGTTTACCGATGAAATACGCACCTACCAGACCCGCAACCGCGGCGTTGATGTGAACAACGGTACCACCTGCGAAGTCCAGAGCACCGTGCTGGAACAACCAGCCTGCGGTGGCACCTGCTTTCGCTGCTGCATCGGCATCAGTGTAAGCATCAGGACCAGCCCAGTACCACACCATGTGTGCCATTGGGATGTAAGACAGAGTGAACCAGAACACCATGAACAGCAGCACTGCAGAGAAACGAACGCGCTCAGCAAACGCACCCAGAATCAGACAGCAAGTGATGGCAGCAAACGCGCCCTGGAAGACGACATAGATCAGTTCAGAAACACCGATGCCTTTATTGAAGGTAGCGGCGATAGAGTCAGGCGTAATTCCTTTGAGGAACGCTTTACTGAGCGTACCAAAGAAAGCATTACCTTCAGTAAACGCCAGACTATAACCGTAGGTTACCCACAGTATCGTGATCAGACTAAACACCACCAGTACCTGGATCAGCACAGACAGCATGTTTTTACTGCGCACCAGACCACCGTAGAACAATGCGATGCCAGGAATCGACATCAGAATTACAAATGCGGCAGAAACCATCAACCAGGCATTATCGCCTTTGTTAACAGTAACTACTGGTGCAGGAGCTGCTTCAGCGGGTGCAGCAACAGGTGCTGCTTCAGCTGCCGGAGCTGCTACGGTAGTGGATGTTGTTGGAGCTGGTGTTGCTTCTTCACTCCATGCTGGTGTTGCCAGCCCGAAAGCTCCCACCAGCGCCAAGATTGCAAACAATCGTTTCATTGTAGATATCTCCCTGATAATACCGTGTCCTGATCTCGACAAACGGAGGTCTGAGAACTCGTTGGCCGGACTAGTATGTCGCTAACCTGTATATTCCTTCGCAGGAATTATGCCAACCTGGATCACATATAAAATGGCTCAAAAATGAGGTTCCTGCCTTCTTTGTTTGCAAAATGGTGCATCCAATGCACATTAATGAAGCATTAAGGGATTTATGAGTGCCTAATTGGTGCGCAAAAAACATACAGCCCAATTCAATGCACAGTGACGGTGGCTATTCTCTTCGCGTGGGTCTTGCACTGCGGTTATCATGTGTATGTCAGATGTATGTTAAAAGAGAAAAAAGATGCATATAGAGCGTATCGGGCAAGGGCCGGATCTGGTGTTGCTACACGGATGGGGCTTAAACAGTGCAGTATGGCAAGAAATTGTGCCACTACTGGCCCCGCATTATTCTTTACATCTGGTGGATTTACCGGGTTTTGGCTTTAGCCAGCATGTGGCTGTGGAAAGTGCTGAGCTGTCATTGTGGAGTGAAGTAGTATTACCGCACTTACCGGCGCAATTTAACTTATTGGGCTGGTCGATGGGAGGGCTGATTGCATTACGCATGGCGCTGGATAATCCCTCGCGTGTTACACGTTTGGTGCTGACAAGTAGTTCGCCCTGTTTTCTACAGCAAGATAATTGGCCGGGGATCCGTGCTGATGTTTTATCGGGTTTTAACCGGGCGCTGCAACTCGATAGTCGTAAAACAATTGAACGCTTTCTGGCAATACAGGCAATGGGCAGTGAAACGGTCAAAGAAGATGTTAAGCGGCTGAAACACTGGCTACAACAGAGACCCGATGCTACACCGGCGGCACTGAAAGCAGGTTTGCAGTTGCTGGAAACCATCGATTTACGCGCTGAACTTTCTCTGTTGCGTTGTCCGGTATTAAGTCTGTATGGCCGTTTAGATAGCTTGGTTCCTGTTGCTGCTGCCGCTGAAATTCAATCTTTGTTACCTAGTTGTCGTTCAGTTATTTTTCCGCAGGCGGCACATACCCCGTTTTTGTCGCATCCGCAGTTATTTATTGATGCATTACGACAATTTATTGATTGAAAATTGTGCAGTTGATGCTGTTATTCTCATCATTTGTCATCGATAATTACATTGAGTTGATCTGTACGTTCCGAGGGCACAATGAGTATGAATATTAACAGCGCGTTTTCGTCGGGTGTGCTTGGCTTGCAGAAAGCCACGGTGCAGCTGGACGCCAGTGCCAGCCAGATCGCACAGCAAACACTGCCATCGTCAGATCAGGACGCGGTCTCGCAGCCCGATATTCTGCCGGATGCGTTGATCCAGCTAAAAATGGCAGAAATTCAGGGCAAAGCATCGGCAGAAGTGATTACTCGTTCTGATCAGATGATTGGTTCATTACTTGATATTCACGTCTGACGTTCATGAATATCGCCCCGAGTTATCCTAATCTGGTGCCATTGGCACAACAGCCCGCGACAGAAGCCGCGCGGCGGGATAATGTGCAACGGGAGCGAATTCCTCAACCTGCAGAAAGCGCTTCAGGTAAAACGGATAACCGGTTCGATAATTCCGCCGATACGCCGCAGCGTTATATTAGTAATACGCAGTCATCTGCTGCTGATACCTACTCTGTAGCCTCTGTTAAGAATAACAGTGCTAAAAATAGTACGGAAACTACATTACCAACATCTGAAACGGTAACAGCAGCTTCTGAGCAATCCCGTCGTAACGGACAAACATCCTCCCAAGGTGACGATGCTTCTTCGGAAGAAGAGAAGAAAAAGGCACAGCAAGAAGAAAAAGTAGTTCAGGATCTGAAAAAACGAGATGCCGAAGTTCGCACTCATGAACAAGCGCATAAAACTGCGGGCGGACAATATGCTGGATCGCCGGCTTTTGAAATGACCAAAGGGCCGGATGGTCAAAGCTATGCCACAGGTGGTCATGTTAATATCGATGTTTCAGCAATTCCGGATGATCCGCAAGCCACGCTGAACAAGATGATGCAAATCAAATCTGCTGCGCTGGCACCGGCTGAACCGTCAGCACAGGATCTGAAAGTCGCAGCCAAAGCCGATATGGTGGCTGCCGCAGCTCGCAGTGAGTTATCTCAGTCTGCTACACCTGCTACCGATAGCAGTGAAACCACTAAGACAGCAGCTAACACAACGCAAAACTCAGCCACCAGCGATGAACCGTTTGTCAGTCAGCAAATGCGTCAGCGTGGCGTGATTATCTTAGCCCGCTATCAATCATCAGGCCGTCCGCAAGCGCAGACGGCACTAACTGCGTATTCCTGATCTATTGTTAACGACGCTTAGCATTCGCAAATGCAGCAGCAAACGCGTTGTTATCACCACCACTCTGCGGTTTTTCTGTTGTCGCTGAACGAGAAGCAGGTTTACGATTTGGCTGTTCCTGACGCTCTTTCGGCTGATGCTTACTGGCTGTCACTTCATCGTCTAAGCGCATGGTTAATGCAATGCGCTTGCGTGGCAGATCAACTTCCACCACTTTCACTTTGACAATATCGCCGGCTTTCACCACTTCACGTGGATCACTCACGTAGCGGTTAGTCAGGGCGGAGATATGCACCAAACCATCCTGATGCACGCCGATATCGACAAAAGCGCCGAAGTTGGTCACGTTGGTGACACAGCCTTCCAGAATCATCTCTGGTCGCAGATCTTTCATCTCTTCCACACCTTCACGAAAGGTGGCGGTTTTAAACTCAGGTCGTGGATCACGCCCCGGTTTATCCAACTCTTGCAGAATATCGGTGACGGTCGGAATACCAAAATGCTCATCGGTGTAATCAGCTGGTTTCAGCGATTTCAGTAAGGCGCTGTTACCTATCAAACCGGAAACAGGTTTCTGTAACTGAGCGATAATTTTTTCTACCACCGGATAAGCTTCCGGATGAACAGAAGAGGCATCGAGCGGATTTTTACCATCACGAATACGCAGGAAGCCCGCGCACTGTTCATAGGCTTTCGGGCCTAAACGTGCCACTTTCAGCAGCTCTTTACGCTCTTTAAAGGCACCATTGCTATCACGGTACGCCACTATATTTTGCGCTAGTGTTTGACTCAACCCCGACACCCGCGTCAACAGTGGAACTGATGCGGTGTTCACATCCACCCCCACGGCGTTTACGCAATCTTCCACTACGGTATCGAGATTTTTAGCGAGCTGATTTTGGCTGACATCATGCTGATATTGACCAACCCCAATTGCTTTCGGATCGATCTTAACCAGTTCTGCCAGAGGGTCTTGCAGACGACGCGCGATAGACACCGCACCGCGCAGCGATACATCCAGTTCGGGAAATTCTGCAGCGGCCAGTTCAGACGCTGAATAAACCGATGCACCCGCTTCGCTGACGACCACTTTCTGTGCTTTGCAATCGGGGTAGCGTTGCAGCATGTCGGCCACCAGACGGTCTGTTTCCCGTGATGCCGTGCCGTTACCTATACTCACCAAGCCGACATTATGCTGTTTGCACAATGCATGAATGATCTCAATGGCTTGATCATATTGGCGACGTGGTTCAAACGGATAAACAGTGTGTGTTGCCACCAATTTACCGGTCGCATCAACAACCGCCACTTTTACGCCGGTACGAATACCTGGGTCTAAGCCCATTGTCGCTTTCATACCTGCGGGAGCAGCCATCAACAGATCTTTTAAATTGCTGGCAAAGACACGGATCGCTTCAGTTTCTGCCGCATCACGCAAACGACCAATCAACTCAGTTTCCATCTGCAATGAGAGTTTAATTTTCCATGTCCAGTTCACCACACTTTGCAGCCATTTATCGGCTGGGCGACCGCGAAAAGCCAATTCAAAATAACGGGTGATTAATGCTTCGCAAGGGTGAACATCACCGGTTTGTTCAACCTGTAAACTTAAGGCTAAAAAACCTTCATTACGGCCACGTAGCATGGCCAAGGTGCGATGTGACGGAACTTTAGCGATCGGCTCTTGATGATCAAAATAGTCGCTGAATTTAGCCCCTTCCGCCTGTTTGCCTTCGATCACTTGCGTGCGTAATAAGGCTGAGCGCCACAGGTAGCTACGCAGTTGTTCCAATAAACCCGCTTCTTCCGCAAAACGTTCCATCAGAATATAACGTGCGCCATCCAGCGCCGTTTTGCTGTCGTTGATCTGATGTTCTGCATTCAGATAGTTCTGAGCTTCTGTTTCCGGATCTAATTCTGGATTGGCCAACAGCATATCGGCCAATGGTTGCAGACCGGCTTCTATCGCGATCTGACCTTTAGTGCGGCGTTTGGGTTTATAGGGTAGATAGAGATCTTCCAGTCGTGTTTTAGTGTCAGCCGCCCAAATATCAGCACGTAATTCATCGGTCAGTTTACCTTGCTCACTGATCGACGACAGGATGGTTTGACGGCGATCTTCCAGTTCGCGTAAATAACCCAGCCGCTGTTCCAGATGACGTAATTGTGTGTCATCCAGCCCGCCGGTGATCTCTTTACGATAACGTGCGATAAACGGAACGGTGGAGCCGTCATCCAGTAGTTTTACTGCAGCGGCCACCTGCTCATTGCGGGCATTTAATTCATCAGCAATGATTTGATTAATCGAAGGCATGTTTATCCTCGGTGTTGTTATGCCGTTATTCTGCGCTAAACGGCTGATATTGGATCTTATTGATGTACCACTCTTTCTCGCCCGATGGGGTTTGTACCCGCACTTCATCGTCGACTTGTTTGCCGATCAAGGCGCGGGCCATAGGTGAATCAATGGTGATGTAGTTATTTTTAGTGTCGATCTCATCAGTGCCGACAATCCGATAGTGGACGACATCACCTTGCTCGTTTTCCAACTCCACCCAAGCGCCAAAATAGACTTTGCCCTCTTGCTGTGGTGCATATTCGACAATTTTCAATGCATCTAAACGTTTGGTCAGAAAACGTAATCTGCGATCAATTGAACGCAGTTCTCGTTTTCCTTCCTTATATTCAGCATTTTCACTGCGGTCGCCCAGCGCGGCTGCCTCTGAGACGGCCTGTGTCACCTCTGGTCGTTTTACTTTCCACAGATACTTCAGCTCATCTTCGAGTTTTTGCCATCCAGCGCGGGTAATGAGGTTGGTTTTCATTGTCGTTACTTTGACAGAGAGAATTCATGAGCCGCAGCATAAGGTGTTTGTTAAAAATCGCCAAATATCCTGCTGATCGGATGTTTAAAAGTGATGCACTTCGCAAACTGATTATTTTTTATTATCAGGCATTTTGCTGAAAAATCAGCCGCTTTAGTAGCTGCTGAAAAAAATCCCTGTTTGTTAGTTCGAATCAAGCCCGACTGGCGCTTGCAAAGGGGCATAGGCATCCTTACACTTCTAGGTGGAAAAAAGTGGGATATTGTGGAGCTCTGTAGAATGAATTCCCAATATTCGCCGGCTGGCAAGGAATAACCAAACAGCAAGGTGCGGCATGCTACGTGGAGCACACGCCATCGCTCTGGATACCAAAGGGCGATTAGCAGTTCCAACTAAGTTTCGAGATTGGCTTCGCGAAGAGTGCGAGGGCCAGCTTGTCTGCACCATTGATATAGCGAATCCTTGCCTGCTGCTGTACCCACTTTGTGAATGGGAAGAAATAGAAAAGAAGCTGAAATCCCTGTCCAGCATGAATCCGGTAGAACGTCGTTTACAGCGTTTACTACTGGGTTATGCCTGTGAATGTGAGCTGGATGGTAATGGACGTTTGCTGTTGTCGGCACCGTTACGTCAGCACGCTGGGCTGGATAAACAGATCATGCTGGTTGGTCAACTAAATAAATTTGAAATCTGGAGTGAAACTCGCTGGTTACAACAAGTGGATGAGGACATTCAGGCATTGCCGGACATGGACTGGACTACTTCGGATAAACTGCGTGATTTTTCACTTTAGCACTGGGGATAAAAGCTAATGGAACATATCACTGTACTGTTGCAGGAAGCGGTGGACGGGCTGGCTATTCGCCCGGACGGCGTATACGTGGACGGTACATTCGGACGTGGCGGACATTCCCGTCTGATCCTGCAACACCTCGGCCCACAGGGGCGCTTGTATGCTATTGACCGTGACCCTCAGGCGGTGGCAGTAGCAAAAGAGTGGCAGGATCCCCGCTTTGAAATCATCTCCGGCCCCTTTTCTTCGCTGCATGATTACATGGCCGAGCGTGATCTGCTGGGTAAAGTCGACGGTTTGTTGCTGGATCTGGGTGTGTCATCGCCACAACTCGATGAAGCCGAACGTGGTTTCAGTTTCATGAACGATGGCCCACTCGATATGCGCATGGACCCTCTGCATGGTGAAAGCGCGGCAGATTGGCTGTTGCACGCTGACGTTGATGATATTGCCTGGGTGCTACGCACTTATGGCGAAGAGCGTTTTGCCAATCGTATCGCCCGCGCCATTGTAGCCGATCGTGTAACTACGCCTTACACCCGTACCCGCCAGCTGGCTGAGATGATTGCCCGAGTGGTACCAAACAAAGAAAAACATAAACACCCTGCCACACGTAGCTTTCAGGCGTTACGTATTCATGTAAACCAAGAGCTGAAAGAGATCGAAGAAACGCTGAAAGCGTCATTATCGGTTCTGGCTCCAGGTGGTCGTTTGGCGGTGATCAGCTTCCATTCACTGGAAGATCGCATCGTTAAGCAATTTATTCGTCAGCAGGAAAAAGGCATTCAGCCACCAAAAGGGTTACCTATTACGGAAGACCAAATTCGTAAAACCCAGACCTTGCATTCCGTTGGTAAAGCGATCAAGCCAGCAGATAGTGAAGTTTCCGACAATGTGCGTTCACGCAGTTCGGTTCTGCGTGTCGCTGAACGTCTGGGGAACTGATGATGGAACGCCGACTTAATCTCGCTTTTTTGATCTTGTTAGATCTGAAACGTCACTTGTTTCAGGTCATTCTCGGGCTGGCCATTTTAGGTTCAGCGCTCACCACCATAGTAGTAACGGATGATACCCGTTCTGTGACGGCGGAATTGAACAAGGTGCAGAGCAAAAGTGATGATCTCGAAGTCGAATGGCGGCATTTGGTTTTAGAACAGAATGCTCAGGCTGAGCATTCGCGCGTTTCGGATATTGCCAAAGTGAAGCTGGCAATGACACGGCCTAAACCTTTAGAAGAAAAGATGATTAGTCTGCCATGAGAGCTACTATTAAGAAAAATAATAAGAAACCCGATACCGGTCTCGCACGCTGGCGTTTCATGGTGCTAATGGGATTTATTTTTGCCGGTTTTACCGGTCTGGTTGCCCGTACTGCATGGATCCAAGTTATTCAACCTGATCGCTTGCGTCAGGAAGGCGACATGCGTTCACTGAGAACTACGGCTGATCCGTCGGATCGTGGCATGGTGACCGATCGTAACGGTGAGCAGCTGGCTGTATCGGTACCAGTTCAAGCCGTATGGGCTGACCCCAAAGAGATCCACGCAGCTGATGGTTTAAAAAATACAGAAGCGTGGATGGCTCTGGCAGATGTATTGGGTCTGGATATGCGTAAACTTACCGCCAGCATCGCAGATCCCAAACGTCGTTTTGTTTATCTGCAACGTCAAATCACGCCAGCAGTGGCTGAATACATCGCTAAATTAAAACTGCCGGGCGTGCATCTGCGCCGTGAAACCCGCCGTTATTACCCAACTGGCGAGATCAGTGCGCATCTGGTTGGGAATACCAATATTGATGGTTCCGGTATCGAAGGTGTCGAGCGAGCTTTTAATGAGTGGCTGAGTTCGACTCCATCTGAATATAAGATCCGGAAAGATCGTCAGGGACGGGTGATCGAAAACATTGGCATGGTTAAAGAAGGCAAAAAAGCAGGTGATTTGGTGCTCAGCATCGATCAACGTCTGCAATCGGTGGCTTACCGTTCGCTGAAATACGCAACCGAAGTTAACAAAGCCACGTCAGGATCATTGGTGCTGATGGATGTGGTTAGCGGTGAAGTGCTGGCGATGGTAAATACGCCATCTTATAACCCGAATAACCGCGAACAGTATGAAAGTTTCCGTGCCCGTAACCGGGCAGTAACAGATACCTATGAACCGGGCTCTACCGTGAAGCCAATTGTCGCCATGAGTGCATTGGAACACGGGGTAATGAACTGGAAAGAGATCATGGATACCCGTCCATTTTCTATTGGTGGTAAGGTCGTTACCGACAGTCATAAAATGGCATCTGGTGGGTTATACGATATTTTGAAATATTCCTCGAATATCGGGATGGCGCATATTGCATTGCGTATGCAGCCACAATGGATCACCAGCAAACTTGAAGAGTTTGGACTCGGGCAAGATTCTGGTACCGGCCTGACTGGCGAAAGCTCAGGCATGATCCCAATGCGTAGTCGTTGGTCGAATATTGAGCTGGCTACGCTGGGCTTTGGCTATGGTTTGCGTGTAACACCATTACAGTTAACGGCAGCTTATGCCGCATTGGCCAACAAAGGTGTCCGTAAACCCGTTTCTATTCTAAAAGTCACTCAGCCCCCTCAGGGCGAAGTCGTCATTGCCCCGGAAATTGCTGAACAAGTCATTCATGCACTGGAAAGCGTGGTGGAAGAAGGCGGCACCGGCGGCAAAGCCGCTGTTCCGGGATACCGTGTTGCCGGTAAAACAGGTACTGCTAAAGTAGCGACTGCGGGTGGCTATGGTAAAGACTACGTAGGTACTTTCGTTGGTTTTGCTCCGGTCAGTAATCCTCGGTTTGTTATGGCGGTCATTATTAATGAGCCCAAAGGTGGGGCGTATTACGGTGGTTCTGTCGCCGGCCCCACTTTCGCAGAAGTTATGAGCAGTGCCTTGCAACTGTATAACGTGCCGCCTGATGCCCTACCGGATCCTAAAGAAGAGTTGAATACCGCTCAACGCAGCGAGGTGAAGAAAAATGCCACTCGCTCTTGATCAACTTCTGGCCGGTTTCAATATCGAAGCCCCTGCTGTTGCTCTTACTGACATGCAATTAGATACCCGGTTGTTACAACCTGGCTCATTGTTTTTGGCTTTGCAAGGTCATGCAATCGATGGGCGCCGGTTTATGCAACAGGCAGAACAAAGCGGTGCAGCAGCCATATTATTTGATAACGGTGACGGTTTTGTTCCGCCGGAGCTGAATATTCCCTGCATTGCAGTTCCCGCGTTAGCGGAGAAAGTCAGTGAACTGGCAGGCCGGTTTTATGATGAGCCAGCCCAAAAACTGGCACTAGTCGGGGTTACGGGTACTAATGGAAAAAGCACCTGCACTCAGCTGATCGCCAACTGGACGGAATTACTGGGCCAACGTGGTGCCGTGTTAGGTACGCTGGGGAATGGTTTATTTGGTCAATTACGGGCGACAGAAAATACCACGGGCAGTGCCATCTCTATTCAGCAGGAATTAGCGCATTTTGCCGCTGAAAAAGTAAATGTCGCCGCGATGGAAGTTTCTTCGCATGGATTGGTGCAACACCGGGTCTCTGCATTACCGTTTGCTGCAGCCGTGTTTACTAATCTCAGTCGAGATCACCTCGATTATCATCACACTATGCAGGCGTATGCTGATGCTAAACGTCAGATCTTTCAACAAACTGCACCAGAACATTGCATCTTGAATACAGATGATGAAACGGCCTGCAATTGGCTGCAACGGATGCCGCAAGCTGTCGTTTACGGTATTGATCGGCAACTACCGGCACATCCGGGGCCGTTTGTTTATGCGACCGAGGTGAAATATCACCCGCAGGGTATCACTATCAGCATTCACTCTTCCTGGGGGGATGGTGTATTATCTGCGCCCCTTCTTGGGAAGTTTAATGTATCGAATTTGCTGGCAGCGTTAGCGGTAATGTTGGTTTTGCAGTACGACTTTGAAACGTTGTGTCAGACGGCAGCTCATCTACAGCCAGTCACTGGTCGAATGGAATGTTTTGGTAATCAGCAGCAACCGTTAGTGGTCGTTGATTACGCACATACCCCCGATGGATTGGAAAAAGCATTACAGGCGGCAAGACAACATTGTCATGGCCGTTTGTTTTGCCTATTTGGCTGTGGTGGTGACCGGGATCGTGGTAAACGGCCACAAATGGCGGCGATTGCTGAACAATGGGCCGATACTATCATTCTCACTGATGACAACCCTCGTACTGAAGATCCTACTGTCATTATCGCGGATATGTGTGCTGGTCTGCAGAAGCCAGCAGAGGCACATATTGAACATTCGCGTCTGCGAGCCATCGAGCTGGCACTGTCACAGGCTGTGGCCGGCGATATTATTTTAGTGGCGGGTAAAGGCCATGAAGACTACCAAATCATTGGTAAAGAAAAGCGCCATTACAGTGATCGTGAAACAGTTATGCAGCTACTGGGAGTAACGTCGTGATACCTATGTCATTAGCACAAATAGCTTTGGTGACGGAAGGTCAGTTGCTGAATTGTTCTGATCCGGCACTCGCTATCTGTAATGTCAGCACCGACACGCGAACTGTCACCGATGGTGCCTTGTTTTTGGCATTACTCGGAGAACGGTTTGATGCACATCAGTTTGTCGCGCAAGCGATTACTAATGGCGCTGTCGCGGCGGTTGTTTCTCGTCCGTTGGCTAATGTGGCTATTCCACAAATTTTGGTGGCGGATACCCGGGTTGCTCTGGGTCAGATCAGTGCATGGGTACGTGAACAACTGGATCTGCAGATCGTTGCCATCACTGGCAGTTGTGGCAAAACCACATTAAAAGAGATGTGCGCTGCTATTTTACAGCAGGCTGCGCCGGTATTGGCGACACAAGGCAATCTGAATAATGAAATCGGGGTTCCGCAAACCTTACTGCGGTTAACGCCGGCAGAGCGCTACGCCGTGGTGGAATTGGGAGCGAATCATCCCGGTGAAATTGCCTGGACGACCTCATTAGTTAAACCCGACGTTGCGGTAATTAATAATGTCGCCGCTGCCCATCTGGCCGGTTTTGGCTCATTACGCGGTGTCGCTGTTGCTAAAACAGAAATTTTTGGCGGCTTGTCTGCTTCGGGTACCGCCGTTATCAACGCAGACAGTGAGTTCTATGACTGGTGGCGGGAAATCTTGTCTGTTCGCACTGTCAGCTTTGGCGTACAAAACGCTAAAGCTGATTTTCGTGCCGAAAACGTGAAACAGGATGAACAAGGCATTGCTAGTTTTACTCTGTGTGCACCTGACGGTCAGATCGATATTCAATTGCCGATCCCCGGTCTGCACAATGTGAGTAATGCGCTGGCTGCTGCGGCAGTGACGACATCACTGGGTTTATCTCTGGCCCAGGTGAAATCAGGTCTGGCAAATATGCTGCCAGTCAAAGGCCGTTTTTGCGTACAAAAACTGTCTGATGATTTAACTGTTATTGATGACACCTACAATGCCAGCGTGCAGTCGGTCATGGCTGCCATCGACACATTGTCCGTGATGCCGGATTATCGTGTTTTGGCTTTTGGTGATATGGGTGAGATGGGCGCTGATGCGGTCAGTTTACATCGCCAGATTGGTGAGCATGCCCGCTTACGAAAATTGGATGCTGTACTGACGGTTGGTGATTTATCCCAGCATGCAGCAGAAGCAGCTGGCGGGCAGCATTTCACTGATAAAGAAAGTCTTTGTCAGGCTCTGAAAACGTTAATGCAACAACAACGACCTATGACTATTTTGGCCAAAGGCGCACGCAGTGCCCGCATGGAAGAAGTAGTCGCTTTTGTCAAATCTTGTGAGGAACAAGCATGTTAGTTTGGCTGGCGGAGTGGTTAACGCCCCATTTATCCTTTTTTCATGTGGTCTCGTATCTGACCTTCCGTGCCATCATGTCTATTCTGACCGGGCTTGGTTTTGCACTATGGATGGGGCCTCGTCTGATCCGTCGTCTGCAATTATTGCAGATTGGCCAAGTCGTGCGTAACGATGGTCCAGAGTCGCATTTTAGTAAAGCAGGTACACCGACCATGGGCGGTATCATGATCCTGCTGTCGATATTTCTGTCGGTGATCTTGTGGGCTCGTCTCAGTAACCCCTATGTGTGGGTGGTCTTGTTTGTGCTGGTGAGTTTCGGCACCATTGGTTTTATTGATGACTACCGCAAAGTTATCCGTAAAAATCCGGATGGACTCATTGCTCGCTGGAAATACTTCTGGCAATCCGCATCTGCGCTCGCTGTGGCTGTTTTCCTGTACGCCACCGCAACAACCGATGCGCAAACGATGCTGGTTGTTCCTTTCTTTAAAGAAATTATGCCGCAACTCGGCCTGTTGTTTATTCTGATGACCTACTTTGTGATTGTTGGTTCATCGAATGCGGTCAATTTAACCGATGGTTTGGATGGTTTGGCCATTATGCCGACCGTAATGGTTGCTGCCGGTTTTGCTTTAATTGCCTGGGCGACAGGTAATGTTAATTTTGCCAATTATCTACACATTCCTTATGTCGCTAATGCGTCGGAGCTGATGGTGATCTGTACCGCGATCATTGGCGCCGGTCTTGGCTTCCTTTGGTTTAACACCTATCCGGCACAGGTCTTTATGGGCGATGTTGGTTCATTAGCGCTGGGTGCGATATTGGGCATCATTGCGGTATTAGTTCGTCAGGAATTCCTGCTCTTCATTATGGGCGGTGTATTCGTGATGGAAACATTGTCGGTGATCCTGCAGGTAGGTTCTTACAAATTACGTGGCCAACGTATTTTCCGCATGGCACCGATACATCATCATTATGAGTTAAAAGGCTGGCCGGAACCTCGGGTGATAGTCCGTTTTTGGATCATTACGCTGGTATTAGTGTTGTTGGGTTTGGTTACTCTGAAACTGAGGTAGTCACGGATGAAACAGGTTGTCATCATTGGGTTGGGTAAAACAGGTTTGTCCTGTGTGACTTATTTCCGTCAGCGCGGTATTACTCCGCTTATCATGGATACCCGTGAAAATCCGCCGGGGAAAGAGTCATTACCTGCTGATTGCCGCCTGATTGCAGGTCCGTTAGACACAGACGTTTTATGCTCAGCTTCACTGATTGTGGCAAGTCCTGGTGTTGCGCTGGCAACCCCCGCCCTGCAAGCGGCGAAAGCGGCAGGTGTCGAAATTATTGGTGATGTTGAGTTGTTTGCTCGTGAAGCTAAAGCCCCGATTGTGGCGATCACGGGTTCGAATGGTAAAAGCACAGTTACGTCACTGGTCGGTTTGATGGCGGAGCAAGCCGGTTTTAAAGCTGGCGTTGGTGGCAATATTGGTACTCCGGCACTGGATTTGCTGCTGGCACCGGCTGACTTATATGTGCTGGAGTTATCCAGCTTTCAGTTGGAAACAACCTCATCTCTGCAGCCAACTGCTGCGGTTATTTTGAATTTAAGCGAAGATCACTTAGATCGTTACGATGGCATGGCAGGTTATCTGGCTGCCAAACAGCGGATCTTTGCTCACGCCAAACATATTGTGATTAACCGTGATGATGTTGCCACGTTGCCACCCGAGCAGCCCTATTGGCAAAGTTTTGGCTTAAACAATGAAGCTTATGGGCGCATTTCTCAGCCAGATGGTTTATGGCTGAGCGTTGCGGGTAAACCCGTTTTACCTGTGGCCGAACTTAATATTGTTGGTGCGCATAATCAGATGAATGCACTGGCGGCTATGGCCTTGGCTGATGCTGTTGGAATACCACAAGTTGCTCAATTGGCTGTATTGCGTTCCTTTACGGGCTTAGCACATCGTTGCCAGTTTGTGCGTGAAGTGAATGGCGTGCGCTGGATCAATGATTCTAAAGCAACCAATGTTGGCTCTACACTGGCGGCCGTTGCCGGCGTTAGTGAAAGTGTGCAGGGACGTCTGTGGCTATTGGCTGGCGGACAAGGTAAAGGACAAGATTTCTCTCCGTTACAACCATTACTGGCCGGGCCAATTTATCAGATGATCTGTTTTGGTCAGGATGCCGATATTCTGATGAAGCTGTCAGATAATACCCAGCGCGTTGCTGATCTCGATGAAGCCGTCGTCAGTGTTGCCGCTCAGGTTAAAGCGGGTGATTGGGTCTTGCTGGCACCCGCCTGTGCCAGTCTTGATCAGTTCCGTAGCTTCGAGCAACGCGGCCAGCGTTTTGCTGAGCTGGTGAATGCACTATGAAGCAATTGCTGGATACGATGACTCAGGCGATCTGGCGCTGGTTTGTACCAGAACGCCCTTCTTTTTATGATCGAGGCCTGTTGGCCTTGATGTTTTCCCTGATGGGCATCGGTCTGATGATGGTTGCTTCCGCCTCCATTAAAGAAGGGCCGGGTGGTGATATGTTTTATTTCACCAAACGTCATTTGATATTTCTGATTATTTGCCTTGGTTTTGGTATAGCAACCTTATATCTGCCGCTGGAACGTTGGAAAGAGTGGAGTGGTCGTCTATTAGTCGGTGCATTAGGTTTGCTGTTTGCAGTATTGGCTGTTGGACGTACGGTCAACGGCGCAAAACGTTGGATTGGTTTTGGTTTCTTTAATATCCAACCGGCGGAATTGGCAAAATTGGCACTGATTGCTTTTATTGCCAGTTATTTGGTGCGCCGCAGTGATGAGGTTCGCGGCAATTTCATTGGCTTTGTAAAACCGCTGGCGGTGGTTTTCCTGCTGGCATTTATGCTATTGCTGCAGCCCGATCTGGGCTCTGTGATCGTACTGTTTGTTTGTACGTTTGGTCTGCTGTTTATCGGTGGTGCGAAGGTTTACCAATTCATTGGTTTGATCGTGGTTGGTCTGGCGGCATTAGTTGGCTTGATTATTTTTGAACCTTACCGTATGCGCCGAGTAACTTCATTTCTCGACCCTTGGGCCGATCCCTTTGGTAGTGGATATCAGTTAACCCAATCTTTAATGGCGTTTGGTCGGGGTGGTTTGTTCGGTCAGGGGCTAGGTAACTCGGTACAAAAATTATCTTATTTACCCGAAGCACATACCGACTTTGTATTTGCCATTTTGGGTGAAGAATTAGGTTATGCCGGTGTACTCGCCGTGCTGTTCCTGCAGCTATTACTGGCGATGAAAGCATTGCAAATTGGTCGCACAGCGCTGCTCAGGAGTAAGCTCTATGAAGGCTATATGGCCTGCGGGATTGGTATTTGGTTTAGTTTCCAGACGGTGGTTAACGTCGGTGCCGCTGCGGGTATGCTGCCAACTAAAGGTTTGACATTACCACTGGTAAGCTACGGTGGTTCAAGCTTAATCGCCATTACGATGGCGGTGGCGATTTTGCTGCGAATTGATTTTGAACGCCGACTGGATACCAGTCATGTGATCCAGCGGGAGGCGGCATGAGTCGTAAAATAGTCATTATGGCCGGTGGCACGGGTGGTCATGTATTTCCCGGTCTCGCTGTAGCGCATCGTTTGCAAGCCGACGACTGGCAAGTGCATTGGTTAGGCACGCCGGATCGTATGGAAGCGGATTTAGTGCCAGCACATGGTTTTCCAATCGAATTTATTAATATTCGTGGTTTGCGTAATCATGGTCTGGTTCGTAAGCTGTTAGCACCGTTTCAAATCATCAAAGCGGTTTTACAAGCGTTGGTGATCCTGCGCCGAATCAAACCTGACGTAGTGCTGGGGATGGGGGGCTATGCAGCAGGGCCAGGTGGCGTGGCGGCAAAATTGTTAGGTATTCCACTGGTACTCCATGAACAAAATGCAGCAGCTGGCCTGACCAATCGCCTGCTGGCTAAAATTGCCAGCCGTATTCTGATGGGATTTGAAGGCGCGTTTCCATTAACCGAGCGTTCGCGTGTGGTGGGTAATCCAGTCAGAGATGAGTTTCTGCAATTAGCCCAGCAGCCGTTAAAGCATTATCAAACCGGATCAGCGTTAAAAATTCTGATCGTCGGTGGTAGTTTAGGAGCCAGAGCCTTAAATCAGATTGTACCCAACGCATTAGCGAAATTGAATCATGTGGACATTCGTCATCAATGCGGGAAAGGGAATGCCGCTCTGGTCACCGACTTGTATCAGTCGCTCGGTGTCACCACTGTCACGGTAACGGAGTTTATCAACGACATGTCAGCGGCTTATGCGTGGGCTGACTTGCTGGTTTGTCGAGCTGGTGCATTAACGGTAGCGGAAGTTGCTGCCGCGGGTATTCCGGCGATTTTTGTTCCGTTACCACATGCCGTGGATGATCATCAGACTCGGAATGCAGAAAGTTTGACCTCGCGTGGCGCCGCGGTATTAATGCCACAGAAAGAGATGACTGCTGATAAACTGGCCGCGTTGATTGCGCAATGGCAATCTGATCCGCGTCAGCTACAAAAAATGGCCCAGCTTTCCCGGGCGGCAGCAATTCTCAATGCAACCGACCGTGTTGTGAGTGAATGCAAAGCACTAATTTAATTAAGAGAACAGAACGCAGATGACAAAGGTTGAGTTAGCCAAATTAAGAACCATGATCCCGGAAATGCGCCGAGTACGTCGTATCCATTTTATTGGTATTGGTGGCGCCGGGATGGGTGGTATTGCTGAAGTGCTGGCTAACGAAGGCTACCAGATCAGTGGTTCGGATATTGCCAATAATCGGGTGACCGAACATCTGGCATCATTAGGTGCAGACATTCAGATTGGTCATAAAACCGAAAACGTACAAGGTGCGAGCGTTGTTGTCGTATCTACTGCCATTCATGGTGATAATCCGGAAGTGATAGCTGCGCGTGAACAACGAATTCCCGTTGTGCGCCGAGCAGAAATGTTAGCTGAATTGATGCGTTATCGTCATGGTATTGCGATTGCCGGCACACATGGTAAAACCACCACCACCAGCCTGATCGCCAGTGTATATGCACAGGCGGGGGCGGATCCGACTTTCGTGATCGGTGGTCTGCTAAATAGTGCTGGCACTAATGCGCGCTTAGGAACTAGTCGTTACCTGATTGCTGAAGCCGATGAAAGTGACGCCTCTTTCCTGCATCTGCAACCAATGGTAGCCATCGTAACGAATATCGAAGCTGACCATATGGATACTTATGGCGGTGATTTCTCTAAGTTACGCGCGACGTTTCTCGAATTTTTACATAACCTGCCATTCTATGGTCTGGCTGTTGTTTGTATTGATGATCCAGTTATTCGCGGTTTATTGCCGGAAATTGGCCGTGCGACGATCACCTATGGCTATAGCGATGATGCAGATGTGCAAGTGCAAGAGTTCGTACAAGAAGGCAGCCAAACCCGATTCCAGTTGCGCTTGCAAAATGGTTCAATTCTGCCGCTCAATCTGAATTTACCCGGTCGCCATAATGCATTGAATGCGGCAGCTACCGTTGCTGTTGCGCTTGAAGATCACATTCCGACAGATGCTATTGTTGCAGCATTGGCACAATTTGCGGGTGTAGGACGTCGCTTCCAGCAATATGGCGAGTTTGAAACCGGTGCAGGTACTGCATTACTGGTTGATGATTATGGTCATCATCCGACTGAAGTCCGCGCGACGTTAGCGTCTGCCCGGGCAGCCTGGCCAGAACGCCGTTTAGTCCTAATTTTCCAGCCACATCGTTATACCCGTACCCGCGATTTATATGATGATTTTGCCGAAGTGCTGGCGAAGGTTGATGTGCTGATCATGCTTGATGTCTATGCGGCAGGAGAAGAGCCAATCCCCGGTGCTGACGGGCGGAGTTTGTGTCGTTCGATTCGTCAGCGCGGTGCATTAGATCCTATTTTCGTGGCCACACCAGCCGAGGTCCCGGCGGTATTGGCTGAAGTATTAAAAGAGGGAGATGTCGTTCTCACTCAGGGCGCCGGTAACGTAGGGCAACTATCACGTAAGCTGGCTGAGCTGAAACTGAACATCAATGCGATGAAAACAGCAATTTAATCGCAGCAATTAATGAAAATGGGGCTGAATAAGTCCCAAACAGTTTTGACCGATCTTAGCGTCCCGCTATAATGTCGCGTCAACCTGAATGTGAATATGGTTAAGGTGAAAATGTGCGACAGGCGCGATTAGCTTCCAATGAGCAGGATCCAGCGCCGGTTGAAGGCCGTCGGCAAATAGTAGAAACAACAAGTCGTACCCGGGGAGAGTTTTTATTCGGGCTAGTATTTTTTGTTTCGGTTGTTGCCGGGCTATGGTCAACCGCAACAGACATTCGCCGCTGGCTGTTTGATGAAGATAAAATTCCGGTCAGCGGATTAGTAGTACAAGGTGATCTGGAGTATGTCAGTATGGACGAAGTCCGTAAGGTACTGGCAGCGAATCCCCAGACGAGCAACTTTTTTAAGCTGGATGTTAATCAGCTGCAAAAAGAGGTCGAAGCATTACCGTGGGTTTATCAGTCTTCTGTTCGTAAGCGCTGGCCCGCACTATTGTATGTCTATGTGGTTGAACAGACCCCTTGTGCATTATGGGGGAATGACCGGTTGCTTAGTATTCGCGGCACGATATTTCAGGCGCCGCGAGACCGACTGAAAAAAACTTTGGTACAGCTTTCTGGCCCAGACGATATGGCCGGGAAGATTTGGGATCAATACCAGCAGTTTGAACGATTGCTGGCATTAAATGGATACCACGTAACATCGGTTCATATGACTAATCGTCATTCGTGGGAACTCCAGCTGGCTGCAGGACCAAAATTGATCCTAGGTCGGAATGAAATGCTAGTGAAATTACAACAGTTTATTGATGTCTACCCTAAACTGGAAAATAGAGAACTGATTGATTATCTCGATCTTCGCTATGACACAGGGGTTGCCGTCAGTTGGAAACAACAAGAAGGGAGTGGTGATGACCAAAACCCCAGACAGAAATCTGATAGTCGGACTTGATATAGGTACAACCAAAATTGCGGTTTTGGTTGGTGAAGTGTTGCCCGATGGAGAGGTCAATATTGTTGGTCTGGGAACCCATGCTGCTAAAGGTATGGATAAAGGTGGTGTAAACGATCTGGAATCCGTTGTTAAATCGTTACAGCGTGCAGTAGAAGAAGCAGAAATGATGGCGCAGTGCCATATCTCTTCTGTCTTCCTGGGTATTTCTGGGAAACATATTGAATGCCGTAATGAAAAAGGCATCGTGCCGATCTCTGATGAAGAGGTAACGCAGGACGATGTGGATAATGTTATTCACACGGCCAAATCGGTTCGTTTACCAGAAGAGCACCGGGTATTGCATGTCATCCCGCAAGAGTATTCCATTGATTATCAGGAAGGGATCAAAAACCCGATTGGCCTGTCTGGTGTGCGGATGGGCGCGAAGGTTCACCTGATCACTTGTCATAACGATATGGCCCGTAACATTGAAAAATGTGTGGAGCGAGTCGGATTAAAAGTTGATCAAATCATCTTCTCGGCACTGGCATCCAGCTATGCTGTGTTGACTGATGATGAGAAAGAATTAGGTGTCTGCGTTGTCGATATTGGTGGTGGTACCATGGATATCGCTATCTTTACTGGCGGCGCGCTACGTTACAGCAAAGTAATTCCGTACGCAGGTCAGGCTGTGACGAGTGATATCGCTTACGCATTTGGCACACCGCCAGTTGATGCAGAAGCTATTAAAATGCGTTATGGCTGCGCATTGGGTCGTCTGGTGAGCAAAGAAGACACCATTGAAGTACCGAGTGTTGGTGGTCGCCCGGCGCGTAGTTTGCAACGACAAACACTGGCAGAAGTGATCGAACCTCGTTACAGCGAATTGCTGGGTATGGTTCATGATGAAATTATGCGCGTCCAGTCTGATCTGCGGTCACAGGGTGTGAAACATCAACTGGCAGCCGGTGTGGTTTTGACTGGCGGTGCAGCTGAAATCGAAGGGATTGTCGAGTGTGCCGAACAGGTATTCCAATGCCAGGTGCGGATCGGCCATCCAACCAATATTAGAGGCCTCACTGATTATGTAGAAGCACCTGCTTATGCAACTGCAGTGGGGTTATTGCAATACGGTAAATTGCATCAAGGACAAACCGTGGTGGATGTACGTGAAAAAGCCAGTGTGACTGGCTGGTTCAAACGTGTCACTAATTGGTTAAAAGGCGAATTCTAGTTTTTGCGAAGGCAAAACCAAGGCGGAGAGATAATCATGTTTACATTTGAACCGGTTGGCAGTCAGGGTGATGATGCACTTATTAAAGTGATCGGCATCGGTGGTGGTGGCGGTAATGCAGTAGAGCATATGCTGCGTGAAAACATCGAAGGTGTGCACTTTGTCGCTGTAAATACAGACGCACAGGCATTACGTAATTCAGGTGCTGAAACCACAATTCAGATTGGTGCGAATATCACCAAAGGGTTGGGTGCCGGCGCAAATCCAGATGTAGGCCGTGAAGCTGCACTGGAAAATCGTGATGAAATCCGTCAAATGCTGACAGGTTCTGACATGGTCTTTATCGCGGCCGGTATGGGCGGTGGTACAGGTACTGGTGCCGCACCAGTTATTGCCGAAGTGGCAAAAGAACTGGGTATTCTGACTGTTGCCGTCGTAACCAAGCCTTTCAATTTTGAAGGCAAAAAACGCATGAGCTATGCGCTGCAAGGTATCGATGAATTGTCAAAACATGTTGACTCATTGATCACCATCCCTAACGACAAATTGCTGAAAGTGTTGGGTCGTGGCGTTAGCTTGCTGGATGCATTCAAAGCCGCTAACAACGTATTGCTGGGTGCAGTACAAGGTATTGCTGAACTGATCACTCGTCCTGGTTTGATCAACGTTGACTTTGCAGACGTGCGTACCGTTATGCGTGAAATGGGTACCGCGATGATGGGTACTGGTTCTGCGCGTGGCGATGATCGTGCAGAAGAAGCCGCTGAAAAAGCGATTTCCAGCCCACTGCTGGAAGATATCGATTTGGCTGGCGCTAAAGGTATTCTGGTCAACATCACTGCTGGTCTTGATGTCACCATGGAAGAGTTTGAAACTGTGGGTAACGCAGTTAAAGCATTCGCTTCTGAAAATGCAACTGTGGTTGTTGGTGCTGTTATCGATCCATCGCTGGAAGATGAGTTGCGTGTGACTGTTGTTGCAACGGGTATCGGCAATGAACGTAAACCAGATATTACCCTGGTGAAAAACTCACAGAAAGCTGTTGAACGTCCAATGCGTCCAATGATGCATGAAACTCATGCACCACGTTACGATGAGCGCGTTATGCAGCAGACGGTGAATGCTGAACCGCAGCCACGCAGTGAACCAGATTATCTGGATATCCCTGCGTTCTTGCGTAAGCAGGCTGATTAATCTGGCGATTAAAGCTGAATAAATTGTGCATGCTATGCTAAGTGTATAGCTGCACAAAAATTAGCATCAATATGGCAGCTATGTTACAGTTGACGGACGAGCTATAGCTCAAAAAAGTCTGTGGTGGGGATATTTATGATTAGACAACGTACGCTCAAGCAACTAGTTCACGCTACCGGGGTTGGTTTACACTCTGGACGTAAGGTGTCGCTGACGTTTCGTCCTGCACCGGTTAACACTGGTATCATCTATGTCAGAACCGATCTGCAACCTGAAGTCGAATTGAAAGCAGATGCGCAATTTGTGCGTGACACCGTGCTGTGTACAGCGCTGGTTAATGAGCAAGGTGTGCGTATCTCCACTGTTGAACACTTATCTGCAGCGCTGGCTGCATTAGGTATCGACAACCTGTATGTCGAAGTTGATGCACCTGAAGTGCCGGTAATGGATGGTAGTGCGCATCCGTTTATTTATTTGTTGCAGTCAGGTGGTATCGAAGAGCAATCTTTACCAAAACAATTTATCCGTATTAAAAAGAAAATTCGGGTAGAAGACGGTGATAAATGGGCTGAGTTTGCACCTTATCATCGTGGTTTCCGTATGGATTTGCAGATTGACTTCCGTCATCCTGTATTTGATAAACAAAACCAACATCTGGTATTGGATTTTTCTGGTAGTAAATTTGCCAAAGAGATCAGCCGTGCGAGAACGTTTGGTTTCATGAAAGATATTGAGTATCTGCATTCACAAAATCTGGCTCTCGGTGGCAGTTTAGACAACGCAGTTGTGTTGGACGATTACCGCGTGCTGAATGAAGAAGGTTTGCGTTACGAAGATGAATTTGTGAAGCACAAAATGCTGGATGCGATTGGTGATTTGTATATGTGTAATCACAGCATCCTCGGCCAGTTCAAAGCTTATAAAACCGGCCATGCAGTAAACAATAAATTACTGCGTGCAATGTTGGCTGATGCAGAAGCGTGGGAAATGGTGACCTTCGAAGAAGAAGCCGCTAAATCACCAATTGCTTACTTCGGTACAAAACTCGTTTTAGCTTAAGTTCATCATCTTAAATACACAAAGCACCGGCCTTTCTCCGGTGCTTTGTCGTTTCTGCCGTTGACAATAGCAGACTGGAAAGTCTGCTTATGGTAATCTTTCTGCATCGCAAACATGGCATTCCCGACATTCTTTCCTTGAATACTAGGTTTTGTGTCCCCATATATCGCGTAATGGTATTAGAAATTCCGAATCGCTGCCCGTAAGGGTGGAAAATAATCAATAGCCTGAGAGTTGGGTAATAATGATCACCAAACTATTTACCAAAATCATTGGTAGTCGTAATGACCGCACAGTAAAAGCATTAAAAAAAATAGTTAAACAAATCAATGAACTGGAGCCTCAGTTTGCCTCTCTGGCTGATGTTGACTTACAGGCTAAAACAGCCGAGTTCCGTCAACGCTTGCAACAAGGTGAAGAGCTGGAGTCTTTATTACCAGAAGCCTTTGCTACCGTGCGGGAAGCATCTAAACGTGTATTCGACATGCGCCATTTTGATGTGCAGTTGATGGGCGGCATGGTGTTGAATAACAACCAAATCGCCGAAATGAAAACCGGTGAAGGTAAAACCCTGACCGCAACATTGCCAGCATACCTGAATGCATTAACCGGTCGTGGTGTGCATATTGTAACAGTAAACGACTATCTGGCACGCCGTGATGCGGAATGGAGTCGCCCTCTGTTTGCATTCTTAGGCTTAACGGTTGGCTGTAACTTACCCGGCATGAGCCATGAAGAAAAACAAGCTGGTTATGCCTGCGATATTACTTACGGCACCAATAATGAATTTGGTTTCGATTATCTGCGTGACAACATGGCCTTTGCGGCAGAGCAACGGGTGCAACGCCCGCTCTATTACGCATTAGTGGATGAAGTTGACTCAGTATTGATTGATGAAGCCCGTACGCCATTAATCATTTCTGGTGCTGCCGAAGACAGTTCTGAGCTTTACATTAAGATCAATACACTGGTTCCGTTGTTACAGAAACAAGATAAAGAAGACTCTGAAGAATATCAGGGTAATGGTCATTACACGGTTGATGAAAAAGCCCGCCAGGCCTATCTGACTGAAAATGGTCAGATTTTTGTTGAAGAGTGGTTGAAACAACAAGGGCTGATGACAGCCGAAGATTCCTTATTCTCTGTGGCTAACATTACGTTGTTACACCATGTTAATGCTGCACTGCGTGCGAATACCTTGTTTGAACGTGATGTTGATTACATCGTTAAAGATGATGAAGTTGTCATTGTGGACGAACACACCGGTCGTACTATGGCTGGACGTCGCTGGTCTGAAGGCTTGCATCAGGCGATTGAAGCTAAAGAAGGTGTGAGAATTCGTAATGAAAATCAGACTTTAGCCTCGATTACTTTCCAGAATTACTTCCGCTTATATGAAAAATTGGCAGGTATGACCGGTACGGCTGATACTGAAGCGTATGAATTCCAACAGATCTACGGCTTAGATACCGTTGTGCTGCCAACTAATCGCCCGATGATCCGTGATGATATGGGCGATCTGGTTTACCTTACCGAGCAGGAAAAATACGCGGCGATCATTGAAGATATCAAGATCCGTGTTGCGGAACAGCGTCCGGCTTTGGTGGGCACTATCTCCATCGAACATTCGGAACTGCTATCGAATATCCTGACGAAAGAAGGGATTGATCATAAAGTTCTGAATGCTAAATTCCATGCACAAGAAGCTCAGATCATTGCGCAAGCTGGTCGTCCGGGTGCGGTCACTATTGCAACCAACATGGCGGGTCGTGGTACTGATATCGTGCTGGGTGGTAGCTGGCAAGCGGAAATTGATGCACTGGAAAACCCAACTGCCGATCAAATTGCTGCAATTAAAAATGCGTGGCAAGTACGTCATGATGCAGTAATTGCTGCGGGTGGCTTGCATATTATTGGTACCGAGCGTCACGAATCTCGTCGTATTGATAATCAGCTGCGTGGTCGTTCTGGTCGTCAGGGTGATCCGGGTTCTTCACGTTTCTATCTGTCGATGGAAGACAGTCTGATGCGTATTTTTGCTTCAGATCGTGTTAGCGGTATGATGAAAAAACTGGGGATGGAACATGGTGAAGCTATTGAACATCCATGGGTCAGCAAAGCGATTGAAAATGCCCAGCGTAAGGTCGAAGGTCGTAACTTTGATATCCGTAAAAATCTGTTGGAATTTGATGATGTTGCCAACGATCAACGTAAAGTGGTCTATGAACAACGTAATGAATTACTAGAAAGTTCTGATATTTCAGCAACAATTAAAATGATCAAAGCGGATGTCATTAACCGCATCATTGATCAATATATTGCTCCGCATTCTTTAGATGAAAGCTGGAATATCGGGGGTTTGGAACAACGACTACGCGCTGATTTTGCCATTGAGTTGCCGATAGCCCAATGGATCAAGGAAGATGATAAGTTATACGAAGAAAAAATTCGTGACCGTATCATCAGTGAAATTGAAGCCAGTTATGCGCGTAAAGAAGAACTGGCTGGTCATGAAGTGCTACGTCAGTTTGAAAAATCAGTCATGTTGCAGACGTTGGATAATCTGTGGAAAGAGCATTTAGCTGCGATGGATCATCTGCGTCAGGGTATTCATCTGCGTGGTTACGCACAGAAAAATCCTAAGCAGGAATACAAACGCGAAGCATTTGAACTGTTTACTCAGATGCTGGAAAGCTTGAAGCAGCAGGTTGTCAGTATTGTATGCCGTGTTCAGGTACAGGAACCGGATGTCGATACCATTGAAGAACAACGCCGTCAGTTAGAGGCGACTCAGGTTCGGACCTACAGCCATGAAGAAACCAATGCACTTGCTGAGGATACCGCCGTATCTGAACATGGTCAGGTGGTTGAACCCTTTGTGCGTGATGGCAATAAAGTGGGCCGCAATGATCCTTGTCCTTGTGGTTCTGGCAAGAAATACAAGCATTGCCATGGCAAGTTGGATTGATCTTTTGGTAAGCAATTAATACAAGGCGACTTCGGTCGCCTTTTTGTTAACAGGGAAAACATATGAAGCAAGTATGGGTCGCAGTGGGTGTGATTTATGATCCCAAACAAGGGTATTTTATTTGCCGCAGAGCAACACATCAGCATCAAGGTGGAAAATGGGAATTTCCTGGTGGTAAGGTTGAGCAGACTGAAACTGTTCAGCAGGCTTTAGCAAGAGAATTACAAGAAGAAATTGGTATTAATGTAAAAGCGGCCCAACCACTGCTGGTTATTGAACATAGTTACAGTGATAAAGCTGTAAAACTGGATGTCTGGTTCGTCACCGAATATACAGGCACAGCTCAAAGTTTAGAAGGGTTGGAAAATCGGTGGGTTCAGCTTGATGAACTGGAGCAATTCGATTTTCCAGAGGCGAACAGACCGATTATTGATGTTTTGCGTCAAGGTGCAGCATTGGGCGTTTAATCTTGATCGAGCAACTCAAGATCTTCTGCGGATAGTTGTAGCGTTGCTATTTCGGTTTCTGATGTTGATTCATCTTCATCGGTGATCCGGCGTTCTTCACTAAACCACTCGCCGAGATCTATCAGGCGGCAACGCTCACTACAAAATGGCCGGAAAAGATTCTCCGGGATCCAGCTAACCATATCACCACAGGTTGGGCATTTAACTTCCAAGATCATAACCTCTACAAGCGAGTTCCAGATATAACAAGCAGGCATAATTGTATCATAGCTGAACAGCAGTTAATGCTGAGATGCTAATAACAGGTAAGTTTGGTGTAATGAAATAACACGATTTTGACGTTGCTCTGGTGTCACATCATCAGTGTTTACGATGACATCATCAGCTAGTGTCAGTCGTTGTTGACGCGAACATTGTGCGGCGATGATGGCTTTGACTTGCTCTTCGGTTGTCTTATCACGCTGCATTGTGCGCCGGATTTGTGTTGCTTCGTCGACATCAATCACCAACGTCCGTTGTACGAGCGATTGCAGATTATTTTCAAATAATAAAGGCACCATGAGTATGCAGTAGGGGCTATTAGCTTGCTGGCATTGCTGCAGCATATGCTGACGGATCAGCGGGTGCAATAGCTCATTGAGCCATGCTCTGGCTGATGGATTTGCGAATATTTTTTCTCGTAGCTTACGACGATCAAGTGAGCCATCTGCCAGTAATATGGCTTCGCCAAAATATTGAGATATAGCATCTAATGCTGGCTCACCGGGTTGCACAACCTCACGCGCTGTTAAATCGGCATCAATACAGGTTATGCCTAACTCAATAAAATGCTGTGCGATAGTCGATTTGCCGCTACCGATCCCACCAGTGAGGCCAACAATAAACATTAGCTGATCAATCCAAGATACCAGTCAGTTATCTGATTACCCCAGAGCAATGCAATCCAGCCAGCAATCGCCAGATAGGGGCCAAAAGGCATTGGTTTACCTTGCTGCTGGCGTTGCATGATGATTAAGGCTATGCCCAGTATGGCGCCCACACAGGAAGAGAGGATCAGGATCAGAGGCAGTGATTGCCAGCCTAGCCACGCTCCTAAAGCGGCCAGTAATTTGAAATCACCATAACCCATGCCTTCTTTACCGGTGAGTAGTTTGAATACCCAGTACAGTGACCAGAGCACCATGTAACCAGCAATTGCACCTATTACGGCATCATCCAGCGACACAAATTGTTGCGATAGGTTCAGTAATAACCCGAGCCAGAGTAGCGGCAGTGTTAATTGATCCGGTAGTAATAATTTATCGAGATCGATAAACGTTAATGCCAGTAAAACCCAGGTAAGTAATAAAGCACCAGCCAGTGCCCAACCTGGTGGGTAATAGAGGGCAACAGTAATAGAGGCTAAAGCACACAACAATTCAACCATCGGATAACGGGCACTGATCGGCTGATGACATGAACTGCAACGCCCTTTGAGAAATAGCCAGCTGAATAGCGGGATATTCTCTACGGCTGTTATCTGATGGTCACAATGCGGGCAAGCGGAACGAGGTAAGAACAGGTTGTATGGTTCTTTTGAGGCTGTCTGGCTACTGCTAATGTCATCAGTAAAATAGTCCTGATATTCTTGCTGCCAACTGCGCTCCAGCATGATGGGCAACCGGTGAATAAGAACATTTAGAAAACTACCAACCAGCAGGGAAAATAAGCCTAGCAGGAAAAAATATAGCCAGTGATACTGGCTATAAAACATAAAAATGAGATCCATGAAAACCAACTAAATTAATGAATAACGCTGCCGAGTTTGAAAATAGGCAAGTACATGGCGATAACTAATCCACCGACTAAGATACCCAACACAACCATGATTAATGGCTCAATCATACTGGATAACGCATCTACCGCATCGTCTACTTGCTGCTCGTAAATTCCCGCCACTTTTGACAGCATATCATCCAGTGAACCTGATTCTTCACCAATCATGATCATCTGAATAACCATTTCAGGGAAGACTTCAGTTGTACGCATCGCGATATGCATCTGCATGCCGGCCATAACTTCATTACGCACAGACAAGATGGCTTTACGGTATACCGCATTACCGGAAGAGCCTGCGGCAGCGACTAAACCATCAATCAATGGCAGGCCCGCCGCAAATGTGGTTGATAAAGTTCGCGCATAACGAGCTAAAGCCGCTTTTTTTAAAATATTACCAACGATGGGTAAGCGTAAAATAAACTTATCGGTGCCATCACGCACCGATTCCATGCGGCGATATGAATGAATATAAACAAAAATTAAAGCAATCAAAGCACCAGCTAGAAAATACCAATATGCCTGCACGATATTAGACATATGAATAACCATGCGGGTAAATGCAGGCAGTTCCGCACCAAAGCTTTTGAAAATTTTATCAAATTCAGGTACTACGTAGAGTAGTAGTATCGCGGTAACAACTAGCGCAACAATTATTACCGTTGCAGGATAAAATAGCGCTTTTTTGATTTTTGATTTCAGTGCTTCGGCTTTTTCTTTGTAAATAGCAATACGATCAAAAATGGCATCAAGTGCTCCTGATTGTTCGCCAGAAGAAACTAAATCACAATATAGATCATCAAAATAACGTGGATATTGGCGTAATGCTTTCGATGGCGGGATTCCCGCTTCTATCTCAGTACATATATTGGCCAGCATTTCGCGCATAGGTCGTTTTTCATGGCTGCCAGCGAGCAGTTGCAGGGTTTGAACTAGTGGCACACCTGCGGTCAGCATGGTCGATATTTGGCGGGTTAATACGGCAATATCCATCGGTTTGATGGTTTGGCCGTATTGAGCCAGAAATGATTCTGATTTACGTCGAATTTTCTTTACTACTATCCCTTGCCGGATTAAATCAGCTTTTGCCTGAGACAAGGTTTCTGCTTTCATTTCCCCGGAAATAGACTGCCCTCGACGGTTAACGCCGGACCAAGTAAATACCAATGTCACTTTGGGCTTATTTGCCGCGTTGGCGGCGGTGCGTTGTTGAGCCACGGCCATAATTATTCTTCCTTAAATTAGACGCAGGTTACCCGGTTGACTTCGGCCAGACTGGTGACACCGATACGCGCTTTCTCAAGCCCTGAACGATAAAGAGTCATCATGCCTTCTTTGATAGCTATTTGCGCTATTTGTAACGAATTACCGCCTTCCATGATGAGATTGGCTATGTTTTCTGACATCGGCATCATTTCATAAATACCCACGCGCCCTTTATAGCCATTCGAACATTCACTGCAACCTATCGGTTTATATAGTGTAATTCCTGCGGCAACTTCATCATGAGTATAGCCCATCTCTAATAACTCATTATCGGGTATATGGTGTGGTTGTTTACAATGCGGGCACAGGCGACGAGCCAAACGTTGCGCCATAATCAGAGTAACGGAAGAGGCAACGTTAAACGCGGGTACACCCATATTCAGCAAGCGGGTGAGTGTTTCAGCTGATGAGTTCGTATGTAGCGTCGATAAGACCAAGTGGCCAGTCTGAGCTGCTTTAATCGCAATTTCTGCGGTTTCCAAATCGCGGATTTCACCGACCATCACCACATCCGGGTCCTGACGCAGGAATGAGCGTAGCGCCCCAGCAAATGTCAGGCCGGCTTTCGGATTGATCTGCACCTGATTGATGCCGGGTAGATTAATTTCTACCGGATCTTCAGCGGTAGAAATATTGCATTCACTCGTATTCAGAATATTCAGGCCGGTATAAAGCGACACTGTTTTACCGGAACCAGTCGGGCCGGTAACCAGAATCATCCCCTGTGGTTTCGCGAGTGTGTCGAGATAGAGTTTTTTCTGCTTATCATCAAAGCCGAGCATTTCAATGTTTAAGCTGGCTGCTGATGAATCGAGAATACGCAGCACGACCTTTTCGCCCCACATGGTGGGAAGCGTGCTGACACGCAGATCGATTGAGCGGTTTTTGGCCAGTTTTAATTTAATGCGGCCATCTTGCGGTAAGCGACGTTCGGCAATATCGAGGCGTGCCATGACCTTCAGGCGGGCAGAAAAGCGGCTGGATAGATTAACCGGCGGCGTGGCTACCTCATATAAAATACCATCGATACGAAAGCGGATGCGGTATTTTTTCTCATACGGCTCAAAGTGCAGGTCGGAAGCGCCTTTACGAACGGCATCGAGCAACACTTTATTAATATATTTAACGATAGGGGCATCGTCTTCACTGTTACTTTCGGCTGTTTCCTGTAAACGCGCATCGTCAACATCACCGACTTCAATTTCACCGATGTTGTCATCGGTCATGGATTTGGCGAAATCATCTTCTGTTGGGTCGGCAAGACGCTGAATCGCGCGCTGTAGTTTGCGTTCATCAACTAAAAGCGCTTCAGTGTGCAGACTAAAGGTGAAACCAAAATCTTCCAGCGCGGTGACATTAGTGGGGTCGGAAACCGCAATAAACAGCGTATTGCCTTGGGTATAAATCGGCAACGCATGGTGTTTTTCAATCAGTTTGGTATTGAGATATTTTTGTGGGATTTCGGTTAACTCAAAAGCATCGAGATCTAACAGCGGAATGCCATATTCTTGTTCACAAAGTTCGGCTAACTGACTGCTGCTGATAATGTCATTATCAATTAGGTAGGTAACAAGGTTTTTCTTTTCGTTGCGGGCTTTATCCTGAAGCTGAGAAGACTGGTGATCTTGAATGATACCGGCACGGATAAGACTGACTAATAAACCATTGGCTGGTGCATTCACAATATGAACCTATATTAATAATTAAAAAAACTTTTTGGGTAGGAAATACTACCCAAAAAGTAATTACAAATTAATTAGCAAGCACCGTTTGTTTTACAATCACCACTTTGAGCCCAAAGGATTTTACCATCAGTACTGGATGCGGTCAGTATGTAAGTATAACTACCAACAGTTGCGGTACCTTTAGCTGTAATAGTCAAGTTGGTTGAATCTAATAAAACACTGTCAAGGTTGCCTGTTCCTGCACCTGCTGCAATAGTAGCAGGAATTCCGTTAGCACCGCCTACAAAACATGTGTTAGTTCCATCTGGTTTTGTGCTTTTCAATAAAGCTGTTGTTGTGATCCCGTTGGTTTGCGCACAAACTTCAATAGCTGTTTTATATGGACCAACAGCCGAAACAACTTCTGTAAATTTTGCTTTGGTTGTATAAGATTGATATGCAGGTAGTGCAATTGCAGCCAGAATTGCAATGATCGCTACGACGATCATCAATTCAATAAGGGTAAAACCGGATTGTTTTTTCATGATTAGCTTCCTTACAGTTAAACTGTATTCCTGTTTTATGTGAGAGAGAGCGGATGCTCAATTCTGATCGAGCACAAATCAAGTGTAGCCGTTGATATAGAACACGTCTACGCTCTAATGAGTCTAACTAATTTAAGATTGCAAATTTGTGACAGAAAAAGGAATTTTTACCTTTATTGTTTCAGATAGAGTATTGATTTTAATTATTATTTTTGTTTTTCTGACAGGGTGAAACGGTGCAATCTAACTTGACATTGTTGTGATTGCACCTTTGTTATTGCTGTTCGTGAACGGCGTTTATTGCTGTTCGCGGGCGATAGCACGCCAGGCGATGTCTTTACGGTAGTAGATGCCATCCCAATGGATGGTGGCTGCAAGCGCATAGGCATTTTTCTGAGCTTCTGCGACAGTTTGACCTAATGCAGTAGCACACAACACGCGGCCACCGGCGGTAATCACATGGCCATTTTGCTCGGCAGTGCCGGCGTGGAAGACTTTGGCAGCATCTGATTCATGAGTCGCCAGACCTTCAATGATATCGCCTTTTTGCACTTCTGCTGGGTAACCGGCTGCGGCTAATACAACTCCAACGGCTGGGCGCGGGTCGTAATCAGCAGTTTTCTGATCTAACTGTTCAGCGCATGCGGCTAAGCATAGTTCAACCAAATCAGAACGCATACGCAGCATGATAGGTTGTGTTTCCGGGTCGCCAAAGCGGCAGTTAAATTCGATTACCTTTGGGTTGCCTTGTTGGTCAATCATCAAACCGGCATACAGGAAACCAGTATAAGGGTTGCCTTCTGCGGCCATGCCTTGCACGGTTGGCCAAATGACCTGTTCCATCACTCGATCGTGCACTGCCTGGGTAACGACTGGTGCTGGTGAGTATGCGCCCATACCGCCAGTGTTAGGGCCAGTGTCGCCGTCACCAATACGTTTGTGATCCTGACTGGTGGCCATTGGCAACACGTTTTTGCCATCAACCATGACGATGAAAGAGGCCTCTTCACCATCAAGGAATTCTTCGATAACGACACGACTACCTGCTTCACCAAAAGCATTACCGGAAAGCATATCGCGCACGGCGTCTTCGGCTTCTTCGAGTGTCATGGCTACGATCACGCCTTTACCGGCGGCTAAACCGTCGGCTTTCACTACGATCGGTGCGCCTTGCTGGCGTAAATAAGCCAGTGCTGGTTCGATTTCAGTAAAGTTTTGGTAAGCCGCTGACGGAATATTATGGCGTGCTAAGAAATCTTTCGTGAATGCTTTTGAGCCTTCCAACTGCGCTGCGGCTTGGGTTGGGCCAAAAATTTTCAAGCCTTCAGCTCGGAACGCATCCACAACGCCAATTACCAGCGGTGCTTCGGGGCCAACAATGGTCAGGCCGATATTTTGTTCTTTGGCAAAGGCCAGTAACGCCGGAATATCAGTGGCACTGATATTTACATTTTCGACTTTGGCTTCACGGGCTGAACCGGTGTTGCCGGGCGCGACAAATACTTTGTCGGCCAGCTGTGATTGGGCGGCTTTCCATGCTAACGCATGTTCACGACCGCCATTACCGATAATTAAGATATTCATTTCTGTTCTCCAACACTGAGGGCTGTATTTCAGTGATAGCGTAAATTGGTTAATTCTGGTGTCTTTTTTCCAGTGCTGTGTCAGCCAACCACTCCATTTTTCGACACGTCGTGAACCCATCCTTGGGGACTCCGCTGCGCCATCCATGGCGCAGAGGGTCGAAAAACAGAGCAGTTGGCTTCCTGTTGACCGGAACAATCAAATTTTTGAATGAACTATTCAAGTATCAATTAGCACTGAGGATGTGCTGACGGGATGGGAGGCAAGGCGATGGCTTGTTGAGAAACCGCAGTTAACGTGTAGTTAATGAGGATTTCGATACAAGCCAGCAACACAGCATATCGCCCGTTCAGCGCATCCGTGACAGTAAATCAGTGGCGGAAATGACGCATATTGGTGAATACCATCGCCATACCATGTTCATCGGCAGCATCGATCACTTCCTGATCGCGCATTGAACCACCTGGCTGGATGACACAAGTGATGCCTGCTTCAGCAGCTGCATCGATACCGTCACGGAACGGGAAGAAGGCATCAGAAGCCATAACCGAACCTTTTACTTCCAGACCTTCGTCAGCGGCTTTGATACCGGCAATTTTGGCAGAGTAAACACGGCTCATTTGGCCTGCGCCGACACCGATGGTCATGCCGCCTTTGGCATACACAATGGCGTTGGATTTGACGTATTTGCCGACTTTCCAGCAGAACAGCAGATCTTGCAGCTCTTGTTCAGTTGGCTGACGTTTAGTGACGACTTTCAGATCGTCTAAGGTCACCATGCCTTGATCGCGATCTTGCACCAGCAAACCACCGTTAACGCGTTTGACGTCAAAGCCAGTGGCTTTACCTTGCCATTGACCACATTCCAGCAAGCGTACATTGGCTTTTTTCGCTACCACTGCTTTCGCTTCTTCGCTAACGATAGGTGCAATAATTACTTCAACAAACTGACGGCTCACAATGGCTTCAGCGGTTGCAGCGTCTAATTCACGGTTGAAGGCAATGATGCCACCAAAGGCAGAAGTAGGGTCGGTTTGGTAAGCTCGGTTATAGGCTTCCAGAATATCGTTACCCAGTGCCACACCACATGGATTGGCATGTTTCACGATGACACAAGCTGGTTCGGCGAACTCTTTGACACATTCCAGTGCCGCATCGGTATCAGCGATGTTGTTATAAGAGAGTGCTTTGCCCTGCAACTGAGTGGCAGTAGACACTGAGGCTTCTTGTACGTCAGCTTCGGCATAAAACGCAGCGGCCTGATGGCTGTTTTCGCCATAGCGCATGTCTTGTTTTTTGATGAACTGGAAATTGATGGTGCGCGGGAATTTAGAGTCAGCGCTGGCTTCGTCTTGCACACCATAAGTTGGTACTTTAGTACCAAAGTAGTTGGCGATCATACCGTCGTAGGCGGCGGTGTGTTCAAATGCGGCGATGGCTAAGTCGAAACGAGTCGCGTAGGTCAGCGAGTTGGCATTGGCATCCATTTCCGCTACGACGCGGGTGTAGTCTTTCGCATTTACCACGATAGTCACGTCTTTGTGATTCTTCGCGGCGGAACGTACCATGGTTGGGCCACCGATATCGATGTTTTCGATCGCGTCTGCCAAGGTGCAGTTTGGATTAGCTACAGTTGCTGCAAACGGGTAAAGGTTAACAGCAACCAGATCGATTGGGCTAATGGTGTGTTGCGCCATGATAGCGTCATCAATGCCGCGACGACCTAAAATTCCACCGTGAACTTTCGGGTGCAGGGTTTTAACGCGGCCATCCATCATTTCCGGGAAGCCGGTATAGTCGGAAACCTCGGTAACAGGCAAGCCAGCGTCAGCGAGCAGGCGCGCAGTGCCGCCAGTGGAGAGCAGTTCAACACCACGTTTTTGCAGGGCACGGGCGAACTCCACGATACCGGTCTTGTCAGAAACGCTGAGCAGGGCACGGCGGATTGGGCGAGCGTTTTCCATCTCTACTTTGTCCTCAAATTTAAGTTCACGGGTCAGATTTTTACGGAAAGGTCAGGAGGCAGTATTGGCCGCATCCTGTTTTCAGGCGGCATATTTTACACCAAAAGCAACGGTGGGAGGATCTTTATTGCATGTTAACCGGCCAAAGGCAGCAACTTCGCCGACACGCCGTAAACCCATCCATGGGGGCTCCGCCGCGCCATCCTTGGCGCAGAGGGTCTCTGAAGTTGCTGCCTTCGGCTAATATAATCGTTATCTATTCCAGATGATCCAGCGGCAGTGCAGTGAATTGTTTTACTTGCTGTAAGACGAAGCTAGAGCGAACGCCGGTAACACCTTCAATTCGCGTTAGTTTTTCCAGCAGAAAATGCTGATAAAACTCCATGTCGGGTACTACGACTTTTAATTGGTAGTCAGCATCGTTACCGGTGATCAGCGCACATTCCATCACTTCCGGCATTTCTGATACCGCCTGGTTGAAGTTATTCAGGCGCTCCGGCGTATGTTTATCCATGTTGATATGGATATAAGCGGTCAGCTTTAAGTTCAGTTTTTCCGGATTGAGCAGCGTGACATGCTTTAAGATCAAGCCGGACTCTTCCAACGCTTTAATGCGACGGGAACAAGGCGATGGTGATAACCCGACTTGTTCAGCCAGATCAAGATTGCTAATGCGCGCATCTTTTTGCATTAGATTCAGAATTTTTTTATCTAAGCGATCTAATTTCATAAATTACAATCTTTCATAAATTCTAATTATTCGGCAATAACTAATTATAAATTTGCATATTATTGGCGAGTTATTGCGCAATAATCAGCTTTTAATGCAATATTTGCAATCACATTCTAAAGGGAATGTCGTATTATTTATCTCGTTCGGGTGGAACGAACACTACGACTAAATTTTGCAAGGTACTCTTACCGGAGGAAGCTTGCCGCAACATCTGACGGCTTACCGGACGTTCAGGTGGCTTGGAACCAGTTACCGCTGCCAAACAAAGGTAATCATCATTACCAAAGAGAGGGGTCTGCAACCGATGTTGCAGACCCTTTTTTGTTTACCCTTCGTACTTGAAGTTGCAGCTTCGTTGACGGCGTTCACTCACCCCAATCACATAGCATCTCTATGCTCATGGGGATTCGTTCTCTTGTCGCCTTGTTGCAACTTCAATTACTTTGGCTATATATATTATTTGGCGATTTTCTTGTATTTGATGCGGTGTGGCTGTAATGCCTCGGCACCCAAGGTTTTCTTTTTCCACTCTTCATAATCGGTAAAATTACCTTCGAAGAAGCGGACATTACCTTCATCGCTATAATCCAGAATATGAGTCGCAATACGGTCGAGGAACCAGCGATCATGTGAGATCACCATAGCACAGCCGGGAAATTCCAGCAGAGCATTTTCCAGCGCACGCAGCGTTTCGATATCCAGATCGTTGGTTGGTTCGTCGAGTAACAGCACGTTGCCACCGGTTTGCAGCAGTTTGGCCAGATGTAAACGACCGCGTTCACCGCCGGAGAGTTCACCAACGCGTTTTTGCTGGTCGACGCCTTTGAAGTTAAAGCGGCCGACATAGGCACGACTTGGGATCTCGAAATTACCGATTTTCAGGATATCCTGCCCATTGGCGACTTCATCAAAGACGGTCTTTTTGTCATCCATGCTGTCACGGAACTGATCAACCGAGGCAAGAACGACGGTGTCACCTAAGGTGATAGTGCCGCTGTCTGGTTGTTCCTGACCGCTCAGCATGCGGAACAGCGTCGATTTACCTGCACCGTTCGGACCGATGATGCCGACAATGGCGCCTTTCGGAATGCTGAATGACAGATTGTCGATCAGCTGACGATCACCGTAAGACTTGGACAAACCTTCCACTTCCACCACTTTGTCGCCTAAGCGAGGTCCTGGCGGAATAAACAGTTCGTTGGTTTCATTACGTTTCTGGTAATCCTGACCATTAAGCTCTTCAAAGCGGGCCAGACGGGCTTTACTCTTCGCTTGACGACCTTTCGGATTTTGACGTACCCACTCCAACTCTTTCTCGATCGATTTACGACGAGCCGCTTCGGTAGAGGCTTCTTGTGCCAGACGGGCATCTTTTTGTTCCAGCCAGGAGGAGTAGTTCCCTTCCCACGGAATACCTTCACCGCGGTCGAGTTCCAAGATCCAGCCAGCAACATTATCGAGGAAGTAACGGTCATGCGTGATGGCGACAACAGTGCCCTCGTAATCGTGCAGGAAGCGCTCCAGCCAAGCCACAGATTCGGCATCCAAGTGGTTGGTTGGTTCATCCAGCAGCAGCATGTCTGGTTTTTCTAACAGCAGACGGCACAGTGCAACACGGCGACGTTCACCACCGGAGAGCACTTTGATTTTGGCATCCCAAGCTGGCAGACGCAGTGCATCAGCGGCGCGTTCCAGCTGGTTTTCCATGTTATGACCATCGTGAGACTGGATGATGGCTTCCAATTCACCTTGCTCTTTGGCCAGCTTGTCGAAATCAGCATCCGGTTCGGCATAGGCGGCATAGACTTCGTCAAGGCGTGTCATGGCGCGTTTCAGTTCACCCATGGCCTCTTCAACTGCTTCGCGAACCGTTTGCTCCGGATCGAGTTTCGGTTCCTGTGGCAGATAGCCGATTTTAATGCCTGGTTGTGGGCGTGCTTCACCTTCGATTTCGGTATCAATGCCAGCCATGATGCGCAGCAATGTTGATTTACCGGCACCGTTCAGACCCAGTACACCGATTTTGGCGCCCGGAAAGAACGAGAGGGAGATATTTTTTAAGATATGACGCTTAGGCGGTACGACTTTGCCCACGCGATTCATGGTGTAAATAAATTGCGCCATGGTGTTCTCTTCGTCATTACAGATGGCGGATAGTTTAGTGCAAGGATTTGACAGGGAAAAGCGCAGGAAAGGATTTTTTGGTGGATTGCAGGCACAAAAAAACCCGCAATGCGGGTTTAATGATGGTGCCCAGGGACGGACTCGAACCGTCACGATTATTCATCGGCGGATTTTGAAACCTACACGGCCACCGTGTTAATCAATAACTTACAATGTTTTTAATATCTTACACGTTTATTATGGATGATTAGGCACGACTCATAGACTAGACCTTAAGAATTAAACATTTCAAAAATTCCATCTAAGGTCCTATTTTTCTTGGCTTTTCTTTGTTGTGATTTTTTCGCGTTCTTTGATATATACGACATAGCCCATTCCAATCGAGCCGTTATTTCCGACCATGCTTGATGAATGTAGGCCTCCAGAAGCGGTAACAACCAAACATCGACATTCTTCCCGGCTTTGTACACCGAAGCGGATGGCATACTTTGCATCGTGATGTACCTGCGGATGATCAATGCCAGCAAACTGGCCCAGACCAATCCTTCCATGATGGCTTGTTGGCCCGTTGCAAAACTTCGCCAGTTGGTATCGGATTTCAGCTCTTTAAACAGTAACTCAACCTGCCAACGACACCGGTAAATCATCATGATCTCATCGGCTGACCACGTTATTGCTGGTAAATTGGTGACCCAGATACAAAATCGTTTTTCTTCGGCAAACCAACGACGAACTAACCGGAATTCATCCGCGCCTCGTTTGATTTTTAAGTCCAAAACCTCTGAGCGATTCGTTTTTCGGTCGATTTCTTTGAGTTTCAGACCGACGAGTTTGGGTAATATCCGCCCCTGACCATTGCGTGCTTCGATTATCACTGGATTGAGGTTTTTACCGCCTCTGACGATGAATGAACCGCCATGTTCAGATAACTGACTAAAATATTTGAAGTCTACATACCCGGCATCCGCCAGCAGCAACTGATTGCGCATCAGTTCAGTTTTCGGCAAATACGCCCGCTCTGAGGCTGTATCGGCGGTGATCGTCATGGTTTTCGGCATTTGGTGTTTTAGCGATAACGTCATATGACATTCAATCGCCGCCGGATGGGTTGGAAATCGGCTCGGAAAAACCTCTGCTAACCCATCATGAACGCGAAAAGAGCTACCATCCTGCAACAGGATATCGTCAAAACAGTCGAGTTTGACGGGCAACTTTGCTTTCAGTGCCCGAACAAACTGCCCAATCGCAAATTCGGTTAGCTTCTGCATCAATAATGCAAACGCAGGCTTTCGTAATTGATTATGAAAGGGCTTATAAGCCACAAACTGTTTTTCACTGAGGCTCATCCCATTGAATTGTCGATGAAGATCGGCGATAGCATGACAATTCCCTTTACTGAGTGCCAAGACTAACGATTGAGGGTCAATGGCCCGTTCACGTTTTAAGAAGCCAGTGCGTCTGGCGGTTCTGGTCATAAAATCTGGACAGAAGAATTGCGAGAGTTGGTGTTTTAAGGAGATAATCGTCATCGGCTTCATGGTTGATGAGAAAAGAGTTTGGCGACGATTATCTGATCATAAATGAGGCCATTTTTCTATCTGAAATAAAGAGTTAGCGCTAAAGATCCTGTCTATGTGTAATCATTAATATCCATAAGCTTCGCCCATTAATGGTAAAGGTTCTGGAAAGACAAAATTTGAACTAAATTTATCATGGCCTGAAAAATATTTATTAAAATTCGACAACTATCAGGTCATGATAAATCAGTAAAAATTAAACTCTCACCAGTTGCATTAGTCTCTCAAAAGAATATAGCGCCGGTTTTCTTCCTGATGACTCTTCAATTGTACTTATTAAATTTTTCTCAGATAGAATTCTGGTAAATCTCGACGCTGTCGCAGAAGGGATACCACTATTGGATGTAAACTTATTGTTTCGGAAAACAGGGTTTGTGAAAACATAATCTAAAGCATTTAGACTCCATTTTGATGATAATACATCTGCAAACGTTGCCTTCATCTCTTCGTATAATGCTCTAATATTTTCAGCGATTTCTAGATTTCTAATGGCTTGTTTTTCAACCGCATCAAGAAAAAATTCACACCATCCTTCCCAATCTCCAGTTTCTGAAACATGTCGCATTGTATCTATGTATAAATCTTTATTTTCTTCCAGATAACCACTGATGTAAAAATGAGGAGCAGAAATAGTTCCAGATGACCATAGCATCAATGTAATCAACATTCTTCCAATACGTCCATTGCCATCTTTGAATGGATGTAATGACTCAAACTCAACATGAGTTAATGCTGTTTTTACAAGAATAGGATGATTGCTATTCTGGATATAGGAAAATAAATTATCTAATCCATCTTGAAGTTTTTCTGGACTGATAGGTATAAATAATATGTTTTTCTTTAATCTGTCAGCCAGATAATTCTGTTCCTTCTTAAATTCACCGGGTGATTTTGATGCACCTCTTCCATATGACAGTAGTCTTTGATGAATTCCTTTAATTAATGATGGCGATAGCGGATACCCATCATTCATGGCTGCTTGAGCCGACTTTAATGCACGCTGATATAAGATTGTTTCAATAACTTCTGATCTGACATTTGCAATATTGTCTTCAGCTCCATCATGATCAGCCTCAAATTTTAAGATTTCGTCCATGGTACTTACCGTACCTTCCATTCTTGACGAGATCACTGCTTCTTGATTGCGTAATGGAGCTAAGAGGATTTCGCTGTTATGCATGTTTTTTAGCATCTGGTCATAGCGCGCAACAGCATCAGTTGCTTTAACTAATGCATCAATGAATGGAACATAGTCCAGTGTTGCCGGAGGAAATTTTCCATAATGATACTTAACAGCACTTTCTAGGTTAAGTTGCATTAGTTGTACCTATCATTTTGATGTAAAAATTAACGCCAATATAAACGTCAATTGGCTTTGACGTCAATTTTATTCAAAATTTGATAGTCAATCCTTGAATTCGCATCAAAGTATGTTGATGTGTATATTTTACGGATTTTGACAGTGAAGCGGGTTAGTCGGGAACAAATGCACATCAAAGTGCGTTGACGTGCATATTTTGCGGATTTTGATAGTGAAGCTGGTTAGTCGGGAACAAATACACATCAAAGTGCGTTGACGTGCATATTTTGTGGATTTTGATAGTGAAGCGGGTTAGTCGGGAACAAATGCACATCAAAGTGCGTTGACGTGCATATTTTGCGGATTTTGATAGTGAAGCGGGGTAATCGGGTATAAATCACATCAAAGTGTGTTGATGGGCGTATTTTGCAAATTTTGATAGTAAACCTGATTGGTTCGAGATTTAAATAGATTTGGTTCTTCTGCCGCCACTTTGTCGCCACTAAACCCCAGAAAAAACTAAAGCCACCTTGTGGGTGGCTTCTAACGTCTTGATTTGATTGGTGCCCAGGGACGGACTCGAACCGTCACGATTATTCATCGGCGGATTTTGAATCCGCTGCGTCTACCGATTTCGCCACCTGGGCAACAAATGTAAAACTAACTTGCTGATTACTCAGTCTGCTTGTCTTACGGGGTCGCATTATACAAAGGTAAATCGCGAGCGCAAATTGTTTTTCACGTGATCTGCTTCAGATGCTGAATAAATGCTCGCTTTGATGATTCGCATCTAACCTGCTGACTCGGTTAGAATGCATCTTCCCTGAAGATTGGTATATGTGAATTATGAGTAAATCAACCCGTTCTCGTTCCCGTACAGTATCAGACAAGCCGGTAATGTCATCAGCCGGTATCGCTCTGAACTTGCCGCGTGCCGGATTCCGTCGTCGTTTAGGTGCCTGGGCCATCGATGCACTGCTAGTGTTACCGCTATTAGTGGTGGCTGGTTATATTGGGTATGGTCTTGCGCATTTGCTAACAGCTTTCGGCATATTGTCGTTGAATGATGGTATGACGGTCGGGGAATGGCTGGCACATCAGCTTTGGTTTAGCCTTTGGCTGGCCGGTGTGTTGTGCAGTTATTTTGTCTGGTTCTGGTGCCGGGAAGGACAAACACCGGGCATGGTACGATTTCAATTACGTGTACAGAATACCGATGGGTCTTTATTGCGGGTTGGGCAGGCGTTGGTGCGATTGGCGACTTCTGCATTTGGTCTGGGCAATTTGATGGTAATTTTCGACCGCCGGGAGTTTTTGGCATTTCAGGATTACTGGGCAAGTTGCGAGGTTGTTGTCACTTCCTCTGCGGCAGGACGTTAACATTTAAAAGGCGTCTGTACTAACAGACGCTTATACCCTTCGTACTTGAAGTTACAGCTTCGTTGACAGCGTTCACTCACCCTAATCACATAGCCTATCTATGCTCATGGGGATTCGTTCACTTGTCGCCTTGCTGCAACTCCAATTACTTTGGGTATAAATTATTGTTACATGCTTAAGTGCGACGTTTTAGCATATAAACCGCAATGCCCATAAATAACAGGCTTGGGATGCTGGCGCCAAACAAAGGCGGGACGTTATAAACGAGACTGAACGGCCCCAGCACCTGATTAACCACAAAGAATGAGAATCCCATCATCACGCCGGAAATCAGCCGCGCACCCATGCTAACAGAGCGCAGAGGTCCGAAAATCGTGGAGGCGGCCAGCAGCAACATAGCAATCACGCCGAGTGGTGCTAGCAGCTTACGCCAGAATTCCAGTTCATAATCATTAACCTGTTGCCCGTTACTTTTCATGTAACTGATGTAGCTGTATAGGCCCTGGGCAGACAACTCATCCGGTGATACCGAGACGACACCCAGTTTGTCGGGCGTCAGATTGGTTTGCCATTCCCATTCATTGAGATGTTTAAAATGGATCTGCCGTTTATCTTGTAGTTGCGTAACGACAGTATCTTTCAGATGCCAGGCTTGCTGTTGATAATTGGCCTGTGGTGAGCGGATAATTTCCTGTAATTCACCCTGCTCATTGAAGCGATACATGGTTAAACCACGTAAACTGCCATCGCGTAGCAATGTATCAATACTGATAAACGCATGGCCTTCTTTGATCCAGACACCATAAGTCGAGGCAGTAATCTTACCGCCACTGATCGCAGTCGTTTTCAGATCGTGCGCTTTTTGTTCCCCGAGCGGAGCAACATATTCACCCAGCAGCATCACCAGAAACATAGCTGGGATAACGGTTTTCAGTGCGGAGATGACGATCTGCGTGCGGGATAATCCGGCGGCCTGTAATACCACCAGTTCGCTGCTGCTGGCTAGCTGACCAAGCCCAATAACACCCCCTAACAGTGCCGCCATCGGGAAAAACAGCACAATATCACTGGGTATGGCATAGACGACACGGAGTATGGCATGCAGTGTGGTGAAGTTTCCTTCACCGACATTTTGCAACTGATCCACAAATTTGATCAGTGATGAAAGACCCACCAATGTGATAGTGCACATCATGATGGCCATGATCACGGTGCGCCCGATATAGCGGTCGAGAATACCAAACATCAGCATTTCTCCTTATGCCAGTAAAGGCGCAGCCGTTGCCATAACTGCGTATTTTTAAAATTCATTGGTATCGCAAAGAACAATGTAAAGAGTACGGGTACGATGTACAGGCCTGGGGTGGCCGGTAATTGCCCGCGTTCTACCGCCGATTCGCCAGCACTGAGTAACAGGAAATAGCTCAAGTAAAGCATGACGGCGGGTAGCAATTTTGCGTAACGCCCCTGACGGGGGTTTACCATCGCCATGGGTACGGCGATCAATGTTAATATGGGTATAGAGAGCGGCAGGGCGATACGCCATTGCCATTCGGCGATCTCTTTGTTGTCGGTGCTGTGATAAAGCTGCTTGGATGGAATTGCACCTGACTTGCGATTCGACGGTTCAATATCTTTACGCTGGATTTGGGCCTTGTATTCCGAGAAGTCGGCGATGCTGAATTCGGTTGACGGTGGTGTTCCGGCATAACGTTTGCCATTACTCAGCGTGACCCACGGAATACCTTTGGCATCGGTAGTCAGATTACCGCTGGCTGCGACCACCACTGCCGCTTCTTCCGGTTTATCACTGCGTTGTAACAGGAAGATCCGTTGTAAACTGCGCCCATTTTCTTGCACATCTTCGACATAAGCAACCAGTTGCCCTTTATCCAGGCTCAGAAAACGGCCACTTTCCAGTGGTACGGATAGCGGATCGGCTTTCGCTGCATCAAGCAATTGGGTCTGTTTTTCCCGCGCCATTGGTGCCAGCCACATTGTGTTGGTCACCGCGACGGCAGTGGTCAGCAAGGCTAATACCAGACTGACTTTCATGACGTAGGAAGGACCGACACCAATAGCGCGTAATACCGTCATTTCACTGTCGGCATACAAACGGCCATGCGCAAATAAAATGGCGATAAACAGACTGATAGGTAGCAGTAATAACCCCATGTAGGGAATATTAAGCAGCATCAACTGACCAATCAATGAAGTGGGGACGGAACCATCAGCAGCTCTCGATAAGATCCGAATGAATTGCTGGCTGGTAAAAATAAGCAGCAGTACCAACAGGATCGACAGCTGTGTTTTGAGTGTTTCTTTAAATATATAACGGAAAACTATCACGCAGGCCTCGGGAAAACTTGTAATTACTGGCGAATCGCTAAAAAATAGTTGCCTTAATTCCATTTTATGATGTTTTGCGTACCGAACCTGTTCATCCCGAACGGGTGGGTCGGCCTCTATTATCGACCAATCGGTGGGCTTTGTCTTTAGTAGCAAGGAGTCCTCATGGAATTCGGCGTTAAAAGCGGCAGCCCGGAGAAGCAGCGCAGTGCCTGCATCGTGGTCGGTGTATTCGAACCACGTCGGTTATCTGCAGTGGCGGAGCAACTGGATCGCGTCAGCGATGGTTATCTGAGTTCGTTGTTGCGTCGTGGTGATCTGGAGGGTAAAACCGGCCAGATGTTGTTGCTGCATCAAGTTCCCGGGGTGTTGAGTGAACGGGTGTTGCTGGTGGGGTGTGGTAAAGAGCGTGAGCTGGATGAGCGTCAGTTCAAACAGATCATTCAGAAAACCATTAGTACACTGAATGAAACCGGATCGATGGAAGCGGTCTGCTTTTTGACAGAATTACATGTCAAAGGACGGGATGCCTACTGGAAAGTAAGACAAGCGGTCGAAACTGCGCAAAACAGTCTTTACACGTTTGATCAATTTAAGACCAATAAGGCGGAATTACGTCGTCCGCTGCGTAAACTGGTGTTTAACGTGGCGACGCGTCGTGAGCTGTCGATTGGCGAAAAAGCCATTGCACATGGTTTGGCAGTGTCGAATGGTATGAAAATTTGCCGCGATGTCGCCAATATGCCGCCTAATATTTGTACGCCGGCGTATCTGGCATCACAGGCTCGTCGTTTGGCTGATAGCAGCCAATACATCACTACTAAGGTGATTGGCGAACAGCAAATGGCCGAGTTAGGCATGAATGCTTATCTGGCGGTGGCGCGTGGTTCGTCTAACGAAGCCATGATGTCGGTAATGGAATATAAAGGCCATCCGGATGCCAAACCATTGGTGTTGGTAGGAAAAGGGCTGACGTTCGACTCGGGTGGTATTTCCATCAAACCTGCCGAAGGCATGGATGAGATGAAATACGACATGGGTGGTGCGGCCTCGGTATTAGGCACCATGACAGCCCTGGCTGAACTGAAACCGCCGATCAATGTGATCGGTGTGTTAGCGGGTGCGGAGAATATGCCGGATGGTAAAGCCTATCGCCCTGGCGATATTCTGACCTCGATGTCAGGCCAGACCATTGAAGTATTAAATACCGATGCGGAAGGGCGTCTGGTATTGTGTGACGTTCTCACCTATGTGGAACGCTTTGAGCCGGAATCCGTGATTGATATCGCGACGTTAACCGGCGCTTGCGTGATTGCGCTCGGTAGTCATGCCAGTGGTTTGATGTCGAACCATAACCCGCTGGCGCATGAGCTGTTGAACGCATCGGAATTGTCAGGCGACAAAGCGTGGCGTTTACCGCTGTGGGATGAATATCAGGAACAGATCGAAAGTCCGTTTGCCGATATGGTGAACACCGGCGGTCGTCCGGCAGGTGCCATTACTGCGGGAGCATTTTTGAGTCGTTTCACGAAAAAATATAACTGGGCGCATCTGGATATTGCCGGAACCGCCTGGAAATCAGGTAAAGAGAAAGGCTCGACCGGACGTCCGGTACCATTGCTGACGCAGTTCTTGTTGAACCGCGCTGGCGTAGAAGTCGACGATTAATACTAATCCGACGAATATACCCAAAGTAATTGGAGCTGCAGCAAGGCGACAAGTGAGCGAATCCCCATGAGCATAGAGATGCTATGTGATTGGGGTGAGAGAACGCGTCAACGATGCTGCAACTTCAAGTACGAAGGGTATAAGACTGAATAGGATAGGGCGGTATCGCCCTTTTACTGCATGCCACATGTTACTTTTTATTTACTGCCGGATGACACTGCGACCCAGCTGAGCGATGGTTTAAGCCACGCGGTTGCGGTATTAGCTTGCCAGTTAACAACAGCGCGATTTCGTCAGAATCAAACGCTGTTTTTGTTGGCGCAGACACAAGAGCAGGCTGAGCAGTTAGATGAAATGCTGTGGCAGCAAGATCCGAATAGTTTTGTGCCACATGGTCTCTCTGATGAGGCGACGGTGACACAAGCCCCTGTCGAGATTGGCACTGGTATGCCAAAGCGTAGTCGACAGGTGCTTATTAATTTGGCCGATAGCATTCCGGCATTTGCTAATCGTTTTGCTCAGATCATTGATTTTGTTCCTGCGGACGAATCACAAAAACAACAGGCGCGCGACCGCTATAAGCAATATCGGGCGCTGGGTTTCACGCTGGAGACGGTGCCTGCACCGACACTCCCATAAGACAGATGAAGACAGATGGAAAAGACGTTTAATCCAAACGCCATTGAACAGGCGATGTATCAGCACTGGGAAGAACAGGGCTATTTCAAACCGAGTGGTGACACCAGCAATGGTAGCTACTGTATCGTGATCCCGCCGCCGAACGTCACTGGTAGCCTGCACATGGGCCATGCGTTCCAGCAAACCATCATGGATTCGCTGATCCGTTATCAGCGTATGCTGGGCAAAAATACCTTGTGGCAGGCGGGTACTGACCATGCCGGTATCGCGACCCAGATGGTGGTGGAACGTAAGATCGCCGCCGAAGAAGGCAAGACACGCCACGATTATGGCCGTAATGCATTTATCGACAAGATTTGGCAGTGGAAAGAAGAGTCTGGCGGCACCATCACCCGTCAGATGCGTCGTTTAGGCGCTTCTGTGGATTGGGATCGTGAAGCGTTCACCATGGACCCGGCGCTGTCGCATGCGGTACAGGAAGTGTTTGTGCGTCTGTACGAACAAGATCTGATCTATCGCGGCAAACGTCTGGTGAACTGGGATCCGAAGCTACACACGGCGATCTCTGATCTGGAAGTTGAGAACAAAGAAGTTAAAGGCCACATGTGGCATCTGCGTTATCCGCTGGCCGATGGCGAGAAAACCGCTGAAGGTAAAGATTACCTGATCGTGGCGACCACACGTCCAGAAACCATGCTGGGTGACACCGCAGTGGCAGTAAACCCGGAAGATCCGCGTTACAAGGCTTTGATTGGTAAGTTTATCGAACTGCCGCTGGTGGGCCGTCGTATTCCAATCGTTGCCGATGAACATGCGGACATGGAAAAAGGCACTGGTTGTGTGAAGATTACCCCAGCGCACGATTTCAACGATAACGAAGTGGGTAAACGTCAGCACCTGCCGATGATCAACATCTTCACGCTGGATGCACACATTCGTGCGGAAGCGGAAGTGTATGACAGCAAAGGCAACCCAAGCGATGCGTATCCTGCAGTGTTGCCTGCTGAGTTTGCGGGGCTTGAGCGTTATGCGGCGCGTAAAGCGATTATCGCTGCGCTGGAAGCCAAAGGTCTGATGGACGAGATCAAAGATCACGTGTTGCAACAGCCTTACGGCGACCGTGGTGGTGTACCGATCGAGCCGATGCTGACCGACCAGTGGTATGTGCGTGCTGATGTGCTGGCCAAACCAGCGATTGAAGCGGTAGAAGATGGCCGTATTCAGTTCGTGCCGAAACAGTATGAAAACATGTACTTCTCTTGGATGCGTGACATTCAGGATTGGTGTATCTCCCGTCAGTTATGGTGGGGTCACCGCATTCCGGCTTGGTACGACAACAACGGTAACGTGTATGTTGGCCGCGATGAAGCGGAAGTGCGTGCGAACAATGGCTTAGCCGCTGACGTGGCTTTACGTCAGGATGATGACGTACTGGACACGTGGTTTAGTTCGGCATTGTGGACCTTCTCGACACTGGGCTGGCCGGAAAAAACACCTGAGTTGGAGATGTTCCACCCGACTGACGTGTTGGTGACTGGCTTTGACATCATTTTCTTCTGGGTTGCCCGCATGATCATGATGACCATGCACTTCGTGAAAAACGAAGATGGCACACCACAAGTTCCGTTCAAAACAGTTTATGTGACAGGTCTGATTCGTGACGAAGAAGGCCAGAAGATGTCGAAATCCAAGGGCAATGTGCTTGACCCGCTGGATATGATCGACGGTATCTCATTGCCTGATCTGCTGGAAAAACGCACCGGTAACATGATGCAACCGCAGCTGGCTGAGAAGATCGGCAAACGCACCGAGAAGCAGTTCCCGGAAGGCATCGAAGCGCACGGCACCGATGCATTGCGTTTCACGCTGGCGGCGCTGGCATCGACGGGTCGTGATATCAACTGGGACATGAAACGTCTGGATGGTTATCGCAACTTCTGTAACAAACTGTGGAACGCCAGCCGTTATGTGCTGATGAACACCGAAGAGCAGGATTGCGGTTTTGCTGGTGGCGAAATGCAGTTTAGTCTGGCTGATCGCTGGATCACCTCACAATTGCAGCTGACTATTCAAGAGCTGCGTCATGCGATGGATACCTATCGCTTCGACCAGGCAGCCGGTGTGCTGTATGAATTTATCTGGAATCAGTTCTGTGACTGGTATCTGGAACTGACCAAGCCTGTGTTGTGGCAGGGTAGCGAAGCTGAACAGCGCGCCACGCGTCATACGTTGGTGACTGTGCTGGAAAGTTTGCTGCGTCTGGCGCATCCAATCATGCCATTCATGACTGAATCCATTTGGAAATCAGTGGCTCCGCTGGCGGGCATTCATGCTGATACATTGATGCTGCAAGCATACCCTGAGTTTGATGCAGCGAAATTGGATGAAGCTGCGCTGGCCGATCAGGAATGGGTGAAACAGTTTATCGTTAGTGTGCGTAACATTCGCGCTGAGATGAATGTTGCGCCAAGCGTGCCGTTGACCGTGTTGCTGAAAGCCGATGCGGTTGACAGCCAACGTGCGGCAGACAACGAAGCGTTCCTGAAGTCATTGGCTAAGCTGGAAAGCATCACTGTGCTGGCGGCTACTGACGCAGAACCTTTATCAGTGAAGAAACTGATTGGTAACACCGAGCTGTTGATCCCGATGGCGGGCCTCATCGACAAAGACGCAGAATTGGCGCGTCTGGCGAAAGAAGTCGAGAAGCTGGAAAAAGAGTGTGGCCGTATCGAAGGCAAGCTGGGTAACGAAGCCTTTGTTGCTAAAGCGCCAGAAGCGGTGATCGCCAAAGAGCGCGAAAAACTGACCGATTACCAAAGTCAGCTGACCAAACTCAAAGAACAGCAAGAAACAATCCGATCTTTATAATCAGTTAATAGTCTGATTGGATATGTAAAAAGCGCTGACTTACCTCAGCGCTTTTTTATTCCCTCATTTTTATTTTCACTTAATCGATTGGCAAGAAAATCGAGCAATACACGCACGCGATGTGGCACATAACGATTGCTGGATAAAATGGCATAAATGCCTAACTCCGTGGCGTTAAATTCTTCCAATATGCATTCAACCTGACCGCTGGCTAAATAGTCATCCACAATAAAATCGGGTTGTCGGGTAATACCCAAACCTCGAGCCGCGGCTTCTGTCAGTGCATCGCCATTATTCGCTTTGATTCGACTGTGGATGTAAAACGTTTCAGGGTGACCATCAACCATAAACACCCAGCTCATACCGTTGGCGGTTAATGTGTAGCCAAGGCACGCATGGTGAGCCAGATCTGCAGGGTGCTGCGGGCGACCCTGTTTGCGTAAATAGTCGGGTGAGGCGATGGTAAATAATCGGCAGTTGCCGAGTTTGCGCACAATGTCGCCGGGGGCGAGTTGTGTTGCGATACGGATTGAGAGATCCATGCCTTCCTCAATCAGGTTCATCTGATGGTCATCAAACACGATCTCAAGATTGATATCGGGGTAACGTTCAGAAAATTCCAACAACATGGGGGTGAGCTTTTTCAAACCAAAGCTGAGCGGTACACCGATGCGGATATTTCCGCGTGGTGTCAGGCGTTCTTCCATCACGCTGGCTTCTGCTGCCTCAATTAGATCAAGTACGACTTTGCATTTTTCGAGATAGGCACTGCCAGCCGAAGTTAGCGATAAACGGCGGGTGTTGCGCACCATCAACTTAACACCGAGATGTGTTTCCAGTGCCGCAATTTGACGTGTGACCACTGATCGCGCCAACCCCATTTGCTCGGCTACCGCGGTGAAACTACCTAATTCCGCAATCCGCACAAAAATGTGCATGGCATCCAGTCGATTCATTGTTGCTAATCCAGCAATAGATATTTCTAAATTATCCTCTATTTGGCATCAATCTAAAAGGTTATAGTTTGTTCACAAATTAATAACATTCGTTTCCGCTGAACGGGGATGCCACGATGAAAGCACGTTACACCAAAACAGCAAAAGGTCTGCACTGGCTGATGGCAGTTTTGTTTTTTGGCATGCTGGGGCTGGGTTTTTATATGCAAGGGCTCCCTTTATCGCCGGACAAACTCAAGTTGTATTCCTGGCATAAGTGGGTAGGGGTGACGGTGTTCCTGTTAGCGCTGTTTCGCATCGCCTGGCGGGTCACACATCAGCCACCGGCATTATCGAGCAGTATGCCGCGTCTGATGCAGATCGCCGCTCATGCCGGCCATCACATGCTGTATATGCTGATGTTTTTGATCCCACTTTCCGGCTGGTTGATGAGTTCGGCAAAAGGGTTTCAGACGGTCTGGTTTGGTGTGTTGCCAATTCCTGATTTGCTGGAAAAAGACAAGATGCTGGGTGAACTGTTGCAAACCGTACATGTCAGTTTGAATTATCTGTTTATTGCGGTGCTGGTGGCGCATATCGGTGCAGCGCTGAAACATCACTTTATTGATAAAGACGACATCCTTACTCGGATGTTACCCGGCTCAGGTAAGGATAAATCATGATGAAAACTATTTTCCGGACAAGCGCCATTGCTCTGTTATTACCACTGGCGGCACAGGCGGCGGAATATTCTCAGGTGGATGTGAAGCAAAGTGCGATTAATTTCAGCTACCAGCAAATGGGCGTTGGCATGGATGGCAAATTTAATGAATTCACCAGTACCTTGCATTTTGACCCGGCAAAACCGGCTGAAGGTAAGGCCGTGTTAGATGTGGCGTTAGCCAGCATCGATGCCGGAACGGAAGAAGCCAATGGCGAAGTGGCCGGTAAAGATTGGTTTAACACCAGTGCTTTTCCAACTGCACATTTTGAATCGGGCGCGATCAAAGCATTGGGTGATAACCGCTTTGAAGTGAACGGTAAACTGACCATCAAGGGTAAAACCATTGATGTATTAGTGCCAGCTACATTTAAAGAGGAGAACAAACAGGGCGTTTTCGCCGGCAGTTTTACCATCCGTCGTGGTGATTTTGCGATCGGGGAAGGCAGCTGGTCGACTTTTGACATTGTTGCTAATGATATTCAAATCAAATTCACCATCACTGCAACCAGCAGTAATTAACATCTATTGAACAGGAGTTTCACCATGAATAAATTCGTTAAATTATCTGCTGCGCTGGCACTGGCTACTGCCTTTTCTGCCCCGGTATTTGCGGCGCCGCAAACCTTCGTGGTTGATGGTTCGCATACTTTCCCTCGCTTCTCATACAGCCATTTTGGTTTATCCAAACAGCTGAGTCGTTTTGACAAAACCTCCGGCACTATTGTGTTGGATAAAGCGGCTAAAACTGGTTCTGTGGATATCGTTATTGATACCACATCAGTGAACACCGGCTTCCCACTGTTCAATGAACATATTCAGGGTGCTGACTTTTTAGATACCACCCAATTCCCAACTGCGACCTTTAAATCAACTAAAGTTGTGTTTAAAGGTGATAAACCAACTGCCGTTAAAGGCGATTTGACCATCAAAGGTGTGACCAAACCAGTAACACTGAAAGTGACTTCATTCCTGGCTATGCCACATCCGATGCTGAAAAAAGATGCGATCGGGGCAAATGCGACCGTCACTATCAAACGTACTGATTTCAATGCCGGTAAGTATGCACCAAACGTTGGTGATGATGTGACTATCGATATCGCGTTGGAAGCTATCGCGAAGTAATACCTGCCTCAGTATATGCAATGGCAGAGAGCTACTCTCTGCCGCTATATCCCTCTTTGGAGTCACTAACATGCTGGAAATCCGGGCTTCATCCGACCGAGGTCATGCCAATTTCGGTTGGTTATTGTCAAAACACAGTTTTTCCTTTGGTAATTACTATGACCCGCAGCAGCTTGGTTTTTCAGATCTGTTGGTGATCAACGATGATCAGGTGAAGCAAGGCAAAGGCTTTGATACGCACGGACACCGCGATATGGAAATCTTTTCCTATGTGCTGGAAGGGGCGTTGGAGCATAAAGATTCGATGGGCACAGGCTCTGTGATCCGTCCGGGCGATGTGCAGATGATGAGTGCCGGCTCCGGCATCCGGCACAGTGAATACAACCCTTCCCGCGAAGAGTTGGTGCATTTTTTACAGATCTGGATCGTGCCCAATCGTAAAGGCGTGACTCCACGTTATCAGCAGCAACATTTCGCGGATGCGGAAAAGCGTGGCCAGTTGCGCTTGATTATTTCACCGGAAGGGGAAGCAGGTTCATTGTCGGTGTATCAGGATATCCGCGTCTATGCCGGGTTATTTGATGGTGATGAGGCGCAGACCTTTACGTTGCCAGACAATCGTTATGCTTACGTGCATGTAGCGCGAGGCAGCATTGAGATCAATGGTCAGCAGTTATCAGCCGGTGACGGTGCTCGTATCAGACAAGAGCAGCACATTGCCTTGCAAAATGGTGTCGCGGCAGAAGTGCTGCTGTTTGACTTGCGCCCTAATGAACTGGCGCTGGTGCGTTGATCGTTAGTTAAGTGTTTGCTCTTCTGTTGGGATGGCCGCCAGTGTGGCGGTCAGTAATAGCCAGAAACGTTCCACCGAAGGAATGGAAACCCGTTCCTCCGGTGAATGTGCCCCTTTGATGGTCGGACCGATCGAGACCATATCTAAATCCGGATAAGCTTTTTTAAACAGGCCACATTCCAACCCGGCGTGGATCACCATGATATTGGCTTTATTGCCAAATAAGCGCTGATGTTGCTGTTGCGTGATTTGCATTATCGGTGAGTCGGGTTCCGGAGCCCAACCGGAATAATCGCCGGAAAACAGACAATTTGCCCCACTTAAATCGGCAACTGCCGAAAAGCTGGAACGCAGATGTAAACGTCCTTCATCGGTGAGGGAGCGAGCAAATAACACTGCAGTAATATTTGAACCTTCGGTTTTAATCACGCCCAGATTGGTTGAGGTTTCAACCACTCCTTTGATGGCGTGACTCATGCTGATCACACCATTCGGCAGGGCGGCTAATCCGGCTAACAGCTGTTGCTGACAGTTTTGTTTTAACACAAGTTCTGCTGATTGCGCATTAGAAACAACGAGCTGTAAACCGGCGTCACTGTGCTGAAACTCTTTTGTCAGTAGCCGTGCTTCTTGTGCCAGCCATGTCGTCAACTCATGCTGCTTTTCAGTTGGAATTGAGATCAGCGCAGATGCTTCCCGCGGTATGGCATTACGCAAGGTACCGCCATTCAGAGCACTTATTCGGATCGGCAATGCTTGCTGCAAGCGGAATAAGGTGCGGCATAACAACTGATTGGCATTGCCACGACCTTCATGAATATCAAGGCCGGAATGCCCCCCCTGCAAACCAGTCAGCTGTAGTTGATAGGCTTGATGGTTGGCAGGGCCGGGCTCATAGGTTAGTTCAAAACAAAGCTTAGCTTCTAAGCCGCCGGCGCAGCCCATGTAGATATCGCCATCTTGTTCGGCATCGGTGTTGATCAGAATTTTTCCCTGCAGCCAATCAGGTTGCAGTGCAAATGCGCCGCCCATACCGGCTTCTTCATCAACGGTAAACAGCACTTCCAACGGCCCATGTTTCAGGCTGGGGTCAGTCAATACCGCCAAACAGGCTGCGACACCGATACCATTATCAGCACCCAGTGTCGTACCTTTGGCGCGCACCCAGTTGCCATCAACATAGGGCTGGATTGGATCGTTGGAAAAGTCATGGCCGTTGCTGGCTTGTGGCACCATATCGAGATGTGCTTGCAATATCACTGGCTGGCAGTGTTCCATGCCTGCTGTCGCTGCCTTGCTGATCAGCAAATTGCCTTTGGCATCATTTTTTAAACTGAGCTTTTGCGCAGCCACCAACGAAGCAATCCAGTCACTTAAGGCCTGCTCTTGCTTGGAAGGATGCGGGATCTGGCAGATCTGCGCGAAGAAAGTCCACAGGCGGGAAGGTTGCAGTCGGGTTAGCATAGTCATGATTATTTTATCCGCGTGTTTTTAGGTCGACATGATTTGGCGTTGTACGCGATTGGTAATTTTAATTACCAGCTCATAGGCAATTGTGCCGATATGCCGCGCAACCTCTTCGGCTGGCAGGCCATGTCCCCATAATGTCACTTCATCACCGGCCTGATCGTGGCTCTCAGGGCCAAGATCAACCGTCATCATGTCCATTGACACGCGTCCAACCAATGCGACTTTGCGACCATTGACTAAAACGGGTGTTCCGGTAGGTGCCATACGCGGATAACCATCGCCATAACCCATCGCGACGACACCGATGCGAGTATCGCGTTCTGCCACCCAATGGCCACCATAACCAATGGTTTCACCGGCTTTATGTTCACGCACCGCAATGAGCTGACTTTTCAGTGTCATGACGGGCAATAACCCTTCATCGATACCGTTACTTTCCGCGCGTGGCGAGATGCCGTATAACGCAATGCCGGGGCGAACATAGTCGAAATGGGCATCTGACCAATATAAGACGCCAGCAGAGTTTGACAGGCTTTTTTCACCGGGGAAGGGCGCCGTTGCAGCAACAAAGCGGCTTAATTGCTCGAGCGTGGTGGCTGATGACAACTCGTCAGCTTGATAGAAATGGCTGACAAAACCCACATCACCCATGACATTCGCCGAGTGTGTTAACTGACTGACATAATGCGCAACTTGTTCCGGGTAAATGCCGATGCGGTGCATGCCGGTGTCGATTTTTAACCAGACCTTCAATGGGCGGGCTAACGAAGTTGAGAGAATATCGGCTAATTGTCCGGCATGATGTATCACCGGCTGAAACTGAAATTGCGCGGCAATGTGTAAATCGTCGGCGCAGAAACAGCCTTCCAATAAGATAATGGGTTGGATGATCCCCGCTTGGCGCAAAACGACGGCCTCTTCTATGCGGGCAACGGCAAAGGCATCGGCAGCAGATAAGGTTTTTGCTACGGTCGTGGCGCAATGGCCATAGGCATTACCTTTTACGACGGCAACAATCTTACTGCGCGGGCTGAGTTGCTTTATGACATTAAAGTTATGTTGTAAGGCATTCAGATCAATTTCAGCCTTTGCAGTTAACATGGTGACCACCTTAGATAAGGACTAACGTAATTTATGTTCTCTATGGTGTTATATGCTTACAGTTTTGCATTTTACCTGTCAAATTAACCTATAAATTGAATATAAATAGATATTAATTCTTGTAAAATGAAAAATAAAAAATTTTAAATTGGCTTTGATTTGTTCTTGATTGTTTTTAAGTTAATAATTTTTAAAAAATCGTGTTTTTTAGCATATATGCTTAATTTGTGTCTTTTTACTATTCATTTAAACTGCAAAAACGCCCCAGATTGGCGATCTAAAACCACCCATTTGCACTAGTTTAATGCAGAAATTCATCAAAAAACTCGTAAAGTCGAAATTCATTAAAATTCATATAAATCAAATAGATGTGTTTTATTGACCTAAACATGGCTTATAAAAAACTACCATTGATAAAAAAATGATTTTGTTTTGGTGGTTTATTTTTATTTTTTGGTATTTATTGGTTTATATATCTATATTTGTGTTATTTTGTTGGTTTTATGTGTTGATTATTTGTGATAATTGACAATATTGTTTTTATGTAATTATTATCATCTCAACAAAAACAACCCCTGTTTTTTGCCAGCGATATATCGGTTGGTGTGGTATCGCTCTATCAGTTGATAATCTTTTTGTTGAGGATGATAAATATGGAAATTCAAAAACCTTACCTGCTGTTTTTAGGCGATGCACATGACATTCTGGCTGCTAAAGTGGCGATTGGTATCAAGCAATGGCACCCAGAGTATTGTGTCGGCCAATTCCGCATGGAAGATTGTCATGCTGATTGTGACCTGCCAGACATGGATATCGCTGCCGCGAAAGCCGCTGGCGCTAAAACACTGGTGATCGGTGTGGCAAACCGTGGTGGCATCATCTCTGACAAATGGATTTCTGTGCTGACTGAAGCGCTGGAAGCAGGTATGGATCTGGCGTCTGGTCTGCACAACCGTCTGACTGACGTGCCAGAAATCAAAGCACTGGCTGACAAGCTGGGTCGGAAACTGTTTGACGTGCGCCATCCAACTCAGACTTTCCCTGTAGCAAACGGTAAAAAACGCGAAGGAAAACGTCTGTTGCCGGTTGGCACCGACTGCTCTTGCGGCAAAATGTACACCGCACTGGCGATTGAAAAAGAGATGCTGGAACGCGGCATGAAAGCAACGTTCCGTGCCACTGGCCAGACCGGTATTCTGATCAGCGGTGCCGGTGTGAGCATCGATGCGGTGGTTTCTGACTTCGTTGCCGGTGCAGTCGAAGTGCTGGCACCAGCCAACGATGCTGATCACTGGGATGTGATCGAAGGTCAGGGCTCCTTGTTCCACCCATCATTTGCAGGTGTTACGACCGGTATCATTCACGGTGCACAAGCTGATGCACTGGTGCTGTGCCACGAACCAACTCGTACCACCATGCGTGGCGTGGATTACCCAATCGTTGAGCTGGGCGAGTGCATGGCGCTGAATCTGGCGATGGCTAAACTGACTAACCCAAATGCACGTTTCGTGGGTATCTCTGTTAACACCGCTAAATTGTCTGAAAAAGAGGCGATTGCACTGATGGCCGATATCGAAGAGAAATACGGTCTGCCAACTGTTGATCCATTCCGTCAGGGTATGGGCCGCATCGTCGATCAACTGTAATTCGCTAGGGTGGAATGAGTATGGAAATCCGGGTATTTAGCGAAAGCTGGCCGATCCGAGGCTCATTCACCATCTCGCGCGGCAGCAAGACTGCCGCCGATGTGGTGGTGGTGGAACTCACGCAAGATGGTGTAACGGGTCGTGGTGAATGTGTACCCTATGCGCGTTACAGTGAATCGGTGCAAGGGGTGATTGCTCAGATCGAATCACTAATCCCGGCGATTCGCGATGGTCTTGATCGCGAAGGTCTGCAATCGGCGCTGGTTGCGGGTGCTGCACGTAATGCTCTTGATTGCGCTTTCTGGGATCTGGAAAGCAAACAGCATCGCCAACGTATTTGGCAACGTCTGAATAAACCGGCGCCGGAAGCCTTACTAACGGCGTATACCTTGTCGTTGGATACACCGGAAAACATGCAGCGTGCTGCAGAAGAGAACGCATTCCGCCCATTATTAAAATTGAAATTAGCCGGTGCTGGCGATCTTGAGCGTGTTGCTGCGGTGCGTAAAGGCTCTCCGGCGGCGCGTATTATTGTTGATGCCAATGAAGGTTGGAACGAGCAGATCTATCGCGAACTGATCCCGGAATTGCAAAAACTCGGTGTTGAGATGATTGAACAACCGTTGCCAGCTGGTAACGATGCAATTTTGGCGTCACTGCCACGCCCGATCCCGATCTGCGCTGATGAATCCTGTCACGACAGTTCCACCTTGCATGAGTTGGTCGGGCGCTACGATATGATCAACATCAAGCTGGATAAAACCGGTGGTCTGACCGAAGCGCTCGAATTGCGCAAGCAAGCGGAAGCCGCAGGCATGAAGATCATGGTGGGCTGCATGCTGGCTTCATCGTTGGCGATGGCACCTGCATTTGTGGTGGCACAAGGCGCACAAGTAGTCGATCTGGATGGCCCGTTATTGCTGCAAAAAGATCGCGAACCCGGTTTTGATTATTCCGACAACCTGATGCATGCACCCGATGCGGCATTGTGGGGCTAAATTAAATTGAATATTAAGGAGTCGGCCATGAGTCGCATTGTGTATGTTGATGGTCAGTATGTTGACGAAAAAGATGCAAAAATCTCGGTATTCGATCGCGGTTTTTTGTTTGCCGATGCCGTGTATGAAGTCACGGCGGTATTAAACAGCAAGCTGGTGGAATTTACTGGTCACCTTGAGCGTCTGCAGCGTTCTTGTCGTGAATTATCACTGGCGATGCCAGTTTCAGCGGCGCAGTTGAAAACCATCCATGAAGAGTTGATCAAAAAGAACAATCTGGTGGAAGGCGGTATTTATCTGCAGATCAGCCGTGGCAATGCCGGCGATCGTGATTTTGCTTTTCCTTCTGCTGAAGTAAAACCAACGCTGGTGCTGTTTACTCAATCACGCCCGGTGATCGACAGCCCGAAAGTGCAAACCGGTATTAAAGCGGTCACTATGCCGGATATCCGCTGGCACCGTCGTGATATTAAAACTGTCGGTTTGCTGGCGCCGTGTCTGGCAAAAGAGTATGCCCATGCCAATGATGCGGACGATGCATTTCTGGTAGAAAACGGTTTTATTACCGAAGGCAGCTCGAGCAATGCTTATATTGTGCTGGCGGATAACACCATCGTAACGCGCCCATTAAGTAATGACATTCTGCACGGTATTACCCGTAAAGCCCTGCTGGAACTGGCAGCACGCGACGGAATTAAAGTGGAAGAGCGTCTGTTTACACCGGATGAAGCTTATCATGCTAAAGAGGCCTTTATCAGCTCCGCAACTACCTTTGTATGGCCGGTAGTCAGCATTGATGGTAAACCAGTCGGTAACGGCAAACCGGGCCCAATCTCACTGCGCTTGCGTGATATTTACGTTGAATTAGCGAAAGCCGAAGTCGCTTAGTTGTTACTCACTCTCGTTTATACTTTTTATTTCTCCTGCCAAAGCCTCTTTCTATAGAGGCTTTTTTGAACTATCCAAAGGTTAAACTTTTCAGTTCTATTTGTTACATAGGTAAAACCTATTAAACAAATAGATCACAACTATTGGATAGGAAGCTCTTTTTGGGCCAATATAAACCCATCGAGTTGCCAAGCACTCGTTTGTAACCAACAACCCAATGAAGGAGCTCCACATGTCTTTGATTAACACTGAAGTTAAACCATTTGCTGCGACCGCTTACCACAATGGCAAATTCGTTCCTGTGACTCAGGAAGATCTGAAAGGCAAATGGTCAATCGTATTCTTCTACCCAGCTGACTTCACTTTTGTTTGCCCAACTGAGCTGGGTGACCTGGCAGACAACTACGCAGAATTCCAGAAACTGGGCGTAGAAATCTACGGTGTTTCTACTGACACCCATTTCACTCACAAAGCATGGCACGACACTTCTGACACCATCGGTAAAGTACAGTACCCACTGGTTGGTGACCCAACTGGCGTGATCACCCGTAACTTTGACGTGATGATCGAAGAAGAAGGTCTGGCACTGCGTGGTACCTTCGTTATCAACCCTGAAGGTCAGATCAAGCTGTGCGAAGTGCACGACAACGGTATCGGCCGTGATGCCAAAGAACTGCTGCGTAAAGTTCAGGCTGCTCAATATGTGGCGAACCACCCAGGTGAAGTTTGCCCAGCTAAATGGACTCCAGGTGCAGCAACCCTGTCTCCATCTTTCGACTTGGTTGGTAAGATCTAATCTTGCACATTAAAAATGCCGGGTTAGCCCGGCATTTTTTTCTCTGACTTTAATTCACGAGACGAGACTCATTATGTTAGACGCAAATGTAAAAACTAAATTAAAAGGCTATCTGGCCAATGTGACTCAGCCGATCGAAATCATCGCGTCCACCGATGACAGTGATTCCTCTCGCGAGTTACAGTCACTGTTAGCCGATATCGTTGAACAATCCGACAAGATTTCTCTGCGTCAATCGACCGACCCAACTGCACGTAAGCCTTCTTTTGCCTTAAACCGAATTGGTTCTGACATGGGGGTTGCATTTGCTGGTTTGCCGATGGGCCACGAATTTACCTCGCTGGTACTGGCACTGCTGCAAGTGGGTGGTCATCCGCCAAAAGCCGATGCTGAATTGCTGGAGCAGATCCGCAATTTGCCTGGCGAATACAACTTTGAAACCTATATTTCGCTGACCTGTCAGAACTGCCCGGATGTCGTGCAGGCGTTGAATCTGATGTCAGTGGTTAATCCAAGAATTCGTCATACCATGATCGATGGCGCTTTATTCCAAGATGAAGTGAACGCCCGTCAGATCATGGCTGTACCAACGGTATTCCTGAACGGTGCAGTGTTTGGCCAAGGCCGCATGAGTGTTGAAGAGATCGTTGCGAAGCTGGATACCGGCGCTTCCGAGCGCGAAGCAGCGAAGATCAACGACAAAGCATTGTTTGATGTATTGGTTGTGGGCGGTGGCCCGGCAGGTTCTGCAGCTGCGATTTATGCGGCCCGTAAAGGCATTCGCACCGGCGTTGTCGCGGAACGCTTTGGTGGTCAGGTACTCGACACCATGAGCATTGAGAACTTCATTTCGGTGAAAGAAACCGAAGGTCCAAAACTGGCAACCGCGCTTGAACAACACGTTAAAGAATATGACGTGGATATTATGAATCTGCAGCGCGCCGCTAAACTGGAACGTAATGCTGATCATGTGGAAGTAACCCTGCAAAGTGGTGCCGTACTGAAAAGTAAATCGGTCATTTTGGCAACCGGTGCTCGCTGGCGCGAAATGAACGTACCGGGTGAAAAAGAATATCGCAATAAAGGGGTTGCCTATTGTCCGCATTGTGATGGCCCGCTGTTTAAAGGCAAACGTGTAGCGGTCATTGGTGGTGGTAATTCCGGTGTGGAAGCCGCCATCGACTTAGCCGGTATTGTGGCTCACGTTACTTTGCTGGAATTCGACAGCAAATTGCGCGCTGACGCAGTGTTGCAGAATAAGCTGAACAGCCTACCTAACGTCACAGTGATCACTTCGGCACTGACTACCGAAGTATTAGGTGATGGCAGCAAAGTTTCTGCGCTGACTTATACCGACCGTGTTACCAACGAAGCGCGTAAGGTTGAGCTGGAAGGGATCTTTGTGCAGATTGGTCTACTGCCCAATACCGATTGGCTGAAAGGCAGTGCGGTGGAACTGAGTAACCGTGGCGAGATCATTGTTGGTGCTCACGGTAACACTTCAATGGAAGGTGTGTTCGCGGCCGGTGATGTGACGATTGTGCCTTACAAACAGATCATCATTGCGATGGGTGAGGGCGCTAAAGCTTCACTGGGCGCATTTGATTACTTGATCCGTTCTTCAGCACCTAAAGCCTGACTATTGAATTAAATCAAAGCCGGCCTTTGATGTCAGAGAGCCGGCTTTTTTATTGTTCTTTTTGCTTTTATGTTCATTAACAAAATAGTTTTCGAATTAACTCGCTATTAACAGGGCCATGTGTTCTAATCTTATCCGGCCTGCAAAATCAGACCTATTTATGCCAGACATTTTGAAGTTAAGACCCCTGCCTGACCTTACCGTTTGTGCCGTTGTAGTAATATTTTCTTAGTGCCCCTCATAAGTATTGATAGATAAATCCGGCCATTATTGCCTTTTGTGGCACCAATTTATTTCTAAGGAAATGTTATGTCTAAAGTTAACGGTTCAGTTAAATGGTTCAACGAAACTAAAGGTTTTGGTTTTCTGGCTCAAGACAACGGTGGCAAAGACGTGTTCGTTCACTTCTCTGCAATCGCTTCTACTGGCTTCAAAACTCTGATCGAAGGTCAAGCTGTATCTTTTGACATCGAAGAAGGCCAACGCGGCCCATCAGCTGTGAATGTTACCATTCGCTAGTTGATAGTTGCGTATCTTGTATGCGCAATCTCCGGTTTATCCGGAAAGAAGAAACCTGCTGTGAAGCAGGTTTTTTTTATGGGTGTTTTTTACAGATAAATAATCATCAAGGCAATTACAGTTCCGTTAATAACTGTGTTACATACTCTTCCAGATATTTTCTGCGTTGTTCCGCCATATTCCTTCCTGCCGCTGTCTGCATAGTGTCGGCGACTTTATAAAGTTTCACAAAAAAATGATCGAGTGCGAATTGCATATCATCTAACTGACGGTGTTTTGCTAACGGGTCATAAGGATCAAACATTTCCCGTTCCATCCGCCCTGAGGTATAAAACACGCGAGCCAGCCCGATGGCACCTAAGGCTTCCATACGATCGGCATCTTGCAATAATTTCGCTTCCCAAGTCTCGGTGGGTAAATTTGCCGAAAAACTGTGAGCTTCGATCGCATGACCCACGGCATTGATTTTTTCGGTGGGGAAACCCAGTTCAAGTAAGATCACTGCGGCTTCTTTAGCGGCTAGTCGGGAACTCAGATGCCGATCAGGGTGGTTTTTCGGCAGGCTGATGATATCGTGCAGATAGGCGGCAGCCAGTAACACCAGTTCATCACCTTGCGACCCCTCTGCCTGATTCAGCGTGCGTGCGGTTTTCCAAACCCGGCGAAAATGAGCAATATCATGTGCACCATCGGTTTCGGTATGGTGTTGTTCCAGCCAGTTTTCCAGTTGTTGTTGCCAAAAATTTAATAAGCTTCCATCGTTAGTGTTCATATTTGTTGGGTTCTTTGTTAAAAAGTTAGTCTCGTTGATACGTACAAGTTGCTATGACGGCTTTTTAAAGTGGTTAATTTCTTCTATCAGCCACTGGGTAAAGAGTTTCAATTCTTTGTGGTTTCGCGAGCGTTGCGGCATCACAAGATAATAAGAGAAGGGGCTTTCCATCTCTTGTTTAAATGGTTGGCATAACATACCGGATGTTAGTTCATCTTGAACCAGACTTCTCCGACCAAGTGCGATGCCTTGCCCGGTCATTGCAGCTTTAATCATCAAGCTGCTGTCAGATATGGTCAGATAGCGTTTTGGTTGCAACTCGGGTTTACCAACCAGTTTCAGCCAGCCTTCCCAATTAAAATGCTCACCTGAATTATCTCGGATTAGTGTATGGTTGGTTAGATCATTCAGGCTCAAAGATCCGGTAAATTGACCGCTTACCACTGGAAACATAGAGTCATCCATCAGATGACGAACGATGAGATCTGGGTAATTCCCCAAGCCATAACGAATACCTGCATCAATATTAGCCCGATCAAAATCGACTTGCTGATCGGTCATTGACAACCGTAATTCAATCTCTGGGTATTGCTCGCTAAAACGCTCTAAACGAGGGATCAGCCAGCTGCTGGCAAAAGAGGGTAATACCGAAATGGTCAGTGTTTTTTGATCCGGCTGCGTCACCTGATTCCAGCCATATTCCAGTTCGAAAAAGCCCTTTTTTAAGCTATTGCGCAACGATTCGGCCAGACCTGTGGGCTGTAAAGACCGAGCTTGGCGGATGAACAGTGGCCCCAGATCTGCCTCCAGCTGTTTAATATGCTGGCTCACTGCTGATTGCGTTATATACAGTTTTTCTGCTGCCAGACTGAACGAGCCCGTTTGCAGAACCACATCTAATACATACAGTGATTTCAAGCGATGGAATAGTTTTGACATATAAGTTTATCTTATGCTTTTTTTAGCTAATCTGGTTTGTCTGCTTATCACCCATTTTTTATGCTGACTTCATTGGATAACTATTGTTATGGAATCAGTTTTATGCAAAACAATGATATAACATCAGCTATAAAAAATGGGTTTTTTTTCTCAAGTGCCTGTCAGTATGTATTAGATAAACTAAAATTGTTTTTATCAATATTGCGATTGTGGAAAGAAAAGAGAAGGACTCGTTATTATCTGTCTGAGATGTCTCCTCATATGTTGAAAGATATTGGTATTACAGAATCTGAACGGCAGGAGGAGCTGGGAAAAAAATTCTGGCAGTGATAACGATGTTAACCTTTTGGCTCTGATCACAAAACAAATATGATTGCTCGTCCACCCTTGATTCAGAAGCTAATCTATTCTGTATCTAGCCAGAGGGAACACCGATGAAAAAACATGTTTTGCTGAATGCGCCTTTGTCGCATGTGATCGCCACCATGGGCCACACCGATCAATTGGTTATTTGTGATGCCGGGTTACCCATTCCGGCTGCGCCAGAACGGATTGATTTGGCGGTGAGTCGAGGAGTGCCTAAATTTATGGATGTCGTGCAGGCGGTGACAGCAGAAATGCAAATAGAGCGCGTGATCATGGCACATGAATTTGCTGAAGTGAGCCCGGCGTTGCACATTGAGCTGATCGCGCATCTGGAACATCTTGCACAAGAGCAAGGTAGAACTATCAGCTTCGATTATGTCAGCCATGACGAATTTAAGCAGATGACGCATTTAAGCCGGGCGGTGGTGCGCACGGGGGAATGTACCCCGTATGCCAATGTGATTTTTGTCTCTGGCGTAGTGTTCTAACGCATTCAGTTCGGACTAAGGCCGCAGCTCACATCCTCTCATTATTCATTTTTCTCGCCAAGAGAATAGAGGTACCCCATAACGCTTATCGTATGGGGTTTTACTTTGAATACTCCGTCATCATTATTTCTGCTCATATCTCATATCTCATATCTCATATCTCATATCTCATATCTCATATCTCATATCTCATATCTCATATCTCATATCTCATATCTCATCGCGAATACGATTCACTTAAATCTCTGCATCGAAACGTTTCGATGGCGATCACAATTATAAATACGGCGGCTGGAAAAGCAGGATGTTCTGGCTAAGACTGTTTATACAGTACATGACCTTGTTGTGTTTATTACTTATCTGGAGTGCTGGCTGATGAAAAAACATGCTTTGCTGAATGCCCCGTTATCTCATGTGATTGCCACGATGGGGCATACCGATCAGCTGGTGGTAGGAGATGCGGGGTTACCTATTCCTGCTGCGCCAGAGCGGATTGATTTGGCGGTAAGTCAGGGCGTTCCGCGTTTTATGGATGTGGTGCGTGCGATCACCGAAGAGATGCAAATCGAGCGCGTGATCATGGCAAAAGAGTTCACAGAGGTGAGCCCGGCGTTGCATGCGGAATTACTGGCACATTTGCAACATATCGCTGAGGCCCAAAACAACGCCATTATTTTTGACTATGTCAGCCATGAAGAGTTCAAGCTTGCCACGCACACCAGCAAAGCGGTGGTTCGTACTGGTGAATGTACGCCGTATGCGAATGTGATTTTTGTTTCTGGCGTCGTGTTCTAGGAGGCCGGGTCAATTCATTACCAAGATCAGGACGTTTCATTCTCTGGGCCCAGGCATTGTTTATATCTCGGAAGATCGTAAAGGTGACGGGCTGATGTTGGGCATGCAAGCAAAAGAAAACATGCCACCGGGCAACAGGCGGTGAATTTGATCGCGCTGTAAGCCGCATCTAAATAATGTCAGCCAGTACCCGCCATCGTCCGGTACTTTTTATTAAGACAAACATATATTGCGGCTGAAGTTGATTGGAGTTGAAGATGACTAAAAAACTGGTAGTTCTCGGCAGTGTGAATGCCGATCACGTATTATCTGTCCCTCGCTTTCCAAAACCCGGTGAAACGCTGGTTGGCAGCGGCTATCACATTGCCTATGGCGGCAAGGGGGCGAATCAGGCTGTTGCTGCAGGCAGAACCGGTGCTGACATTGCGTTTATTGCTTGTGTGGGCAGCGATGATATTGGCGCCCGCATGAAAGAACAGTTCGTCATTGATGGCATTGATACACAGGCAGTTATGGCCATTGATGGCACAACCACCGGTGTGGCGATGATTTGGGTTTCTGCGGACGGTGAAAATTGTATCGGCATTTCTGCGGGTGCGAACGCTGAGCTGACCCCGGCACGTTTGCAGCCGCACTTGCCGTTAATTAGCGATGCGGATGTGTTGCTGATGCAGCTGGAAAGCCCGCTGAATACGGTTGAACAAGCCGCTCAGGTTGCCAGGGATGCCGGTACCAAAGTGATCCTGAACCCTGCACCTGCACAGGCGCTTCCAGAATCGTTATTATGTCTGGTCGACGTGATCACGCCGAATGAAACGGAAGCGCAAGCGCTGACCGGTGTGGCAGTGAATACCGAAAACGACGCACAAAAAGCGGCAAATATCCTTCACGGATATGGCATTGCTACGGTATTAATTACCTTAGGGGCCAAAGGTGTTTGGCTGAGTGAACAGGGTAAAGGCGAATTGATCCCAGGTTTTCGTGTGCAGGCACTCGACACGACAGCCGCGGGTGATACCTTTAATGGCGCGTTCGTGACCGCCGAGTTGGAAGGTTTATCCCGTCGTGACGCCATTCGTTTTGCGCATGCCGCGGCGGCGATTTCGGTCACCCGTTCTGGTGCTCAACCGTCGATTCCGCTTCGGTCTGAGGTAGATGCGTTTTTAGCTGCAAGGAGTTAGCAGGTTTGGCCACCATGAAAGATGTCGCCCGCTTAGCGGGTGTTTCAACCTCCACGGTTTCGCACGTGGTGAATAATAGCCGTTTTGTCAGTGACGAAATTCGTGAACGTATTTTGAAAGCGGTGGCCGATCTTAATTATTCTCCTTCCGCTTTAGCGCGTAGCTTGAAAATCAACCAGACTCGCACACTGGGCATGATTGTTACCACCTCGAATAACCCGTTTTTCGCCGAAGTAGTGGCCGGGGTAGAGCGGATCTGTTATCAGCGCGGCTATACCCTGGTGTTATGTAATACCGAAGGCGATCCGGCACGGCTGAGCCATAGTCTGGAAGTGTTACTGCAAAAGCGGATCGATGGTTTGTTACTGATGTGTACCGAAGCACGTTCCGCCTCTGCTGAAGTGTTTGGTCGCCATCCGGCGGTGCCGATTGTGGTCATGGATTGGGGGCCACTCAACAGCAAAGCTGATCGCATTCAGGATAACTCGGCACTCGGTGGTTATCTGGCAACTCGTCATCTGATTGAACAGGGGCATCGGAAAATAGGCCTGATCACCGGTCCATTAGACAAATTACCGGCGCAGTCACGGCAACACGGTTATCGGCAAGCTTTAGACGAAGCGGGCATTGCCTTCCGGCCGGAATATATCGTGGAAGGGGATTTTGAGTTTGCCGGTGGCATTACCGGTATGCATCAGTTACTGGCGTTAGCGGAACCGCCCAGCGCAGTATTTGCCGGCAATGACGTGTCCGCCGTCGGTGTGTATCAGGCGCTGTATCGGGCCGGATTAACCGTACCACAGGATATGTCGGTTATCGGCTATGACGATATCGAACTGGCGCGTTATCTGACTCCGCCGTTGACGACGATCCATCAACCGCAGGAAGATCTGTGCCGCAAAGCCGTTGATACCTTACTTGAACGTATTCAGGGGGCCGATGATGAACCTCGCCTTATCACGCTGGAACCGACGTTAATTCAGCGGGAATCTGTGCGTTTCATTCAATAGCATTGACTGACCGCGTTGTGTTTCTCACTGCTAAAAAATCTAAAAAAAGATCTAGTTAGATCGATCGGATCTTAAACCTCTGTGACTGCATGCCGATAACCAACTAACACACTGCTATCTGCATGTCGTATTGCCGGAGGGGTTATGCGTATTACCCAACAAACACTGTCACTGAAGACACAATATGAGCATCAGCAGGAATCGGTGCGCAAACAGGAAACCCTATCCACGCTGGCGAAGCCTGATCAGCAAGATGTGAAAGTTGAGGTTCGTTTACAAAGCCGTGATGCCATGGCGGTGAGCCTCAGTCGTCGCGACCTACAAAAAGCCGCAGAACAAAACCGTCAGCAACAACAGATAAAACCTACCATCACGCTTCCCTCTGTTAACGCCGCCAGCCCAAAAAATGTTGATGCAACGGCGGCTGCTATCGAAGCTGCTGGCGCTGATTCAAGTCAGAAGACTTCGGATGAATTATCGGATGATGATTTGTCGTTAGATGCGCATACGCGCTTGATGAAGACGGTCATTGAGTCTTTGTTGGGTATCAAGATTAAGCTGATGCCACCGATGCGACAAACCAGTACTGATGAAAGCACTATGCCTTCGGGGGCACCTGCTGCGTCGGCGGTACAAGCAACGGCCACGGAAGCAGATCATCAGGTGCGCATCATCGAATATAGCGCTGAAAGTGAACGCTTGCGCTTTTCAGCGAATGGCGAAGTACAAACCGCCGATGGTCGCACCATCAAGCTGAAACTGGGCTTTGCCCTGTCATATCAGGATATGCAGCTGTCAGAACGATTAACCAAAGAGTCTGCGTTAAAAGATCCACTGGTGATCAATCTCGACAGTCAGTTTGCTGATTTGAAAGAAGCGCGGTTTAACTTTGATATCGACAGTGATGGCACGAAAGATTCCTTGCCGACATTAGGCAGTGGTTCTTATTTTCTGGCGCTGGATAGAAACAGCAATCAGCAAGTGGATAATGGCACTGAGTTGTTCGGTGCGCAGAGTGGCAACGGTTTTGCTGAACTGGCGCTATATGATGAAGACGGTAACAGCTTTATTGATGAAGGTGACAGCATTTATGGTCAGCTCTCTGTCTGGCGTCCGGGGCAAGGCTTAGTGGCATTAGCCGATGTTGGCGTCGGCGCTATTTATCTGCATCCGGTCGAGACACAGTTTCAAAATCTCGGTAGTAGCAGCGATGGTGAGAGCTTGGGTGTATTGCGTTCCAGCAGTGTGTATCTGAAGGAGGATGGCAGCGCGGGAACAGTGCAACAACTTGACCTACGGGTATAGCAGCTTCTGTTCATATCAGCCTAAACATTTCATATATGAGACAACGGTGTAAACTTTGCATAGTCCTCCCGAAATGTAAATTCTACCGGAGGATGACATGGATAAAGGGTTAGATCGTGCCCGTGGTTGTCTGGTTGGTTTAGCTGTGGGTGACGCGGTTGGTACCACACTGGAGTTTCGCCCCCGTGGTTCGTTTCAGCCACTGACGGATATGGTCGGTGGTGGTCATTTTTGTCTGCAAAAAGGCTACTGGACTGATGATACCTCGATGGCACTTTGTCTTGCTCACAGTTTGTTAGAGTGCGAAGGTTTTAATGCGACAGACCAGATGCAACGTTATTGCGACTGGTATGACAACGGTTATCTCAGCAGCATTGGTAACTGTTTTGATATTGGTACAACGGTCTCCAGTGCATTACGTCGCTTTCAGAAAAATGGTAATCCCTTCTCCGGTATGAAAGCCACCTGGACGTCAGGTAATGGCTCTATCATGCGACTGGCACCCATTCCGATTGCTTACATGCATGATGCTGATCGGGCCATTCATTATGCGCGGCAAAGCTCCCGAACTACTCATGGTGCTGCGCTTTGTCTCGATGCCTGTGGTTGGATGTCTGCACAATTGCTCGATTTGTTGCAAGGTGGTGATAAAGCGAGTTTGTTGCGTGTGTCTTATCCGGCACAAACTGAAGCGATTGCGACATTACAGCAATTCGATTTTTTGGATAAAAACTACCGTGATTTAAAAGGCACAGGTTATGTGTTGGAGAGTCTGGAAGCGGCACTGTGGTGCTTTTGGCATACCCATTGTTATGCCGACTGCATTCTGGCGGCAGCTAATCTGGGTGATGATGCCGATACGACCGCAGCCGTGGCTGGGCAGTTGGCAGGTGCTTATTACGGTTATCAGGGGATCCGGGAAGATTGGTGCCAGCATTTATACTGGCATGATGAGATCTGCGAACTTTCCGATAAACTTTATTATTTACAACCTGCTGGTGAAGAGTTAACGCCGGAGTGGCCGAATGCAGCCATTACCTGAAGAGCGCCAATTACTCGCAGAGTTAACTTTACCGATAAATCGCTGTAATGTTCCGGCCCCGGTGTTGGCGAGTTTAATTTTTCAGGAACATCCCATTCAGTTGCAACTGGATGGCATTGAGACGTTTTATTCTGAATTATTCGATCGTTTGGTTCTTTGTCGTGATGCCCGCCAGCGGGTGGATATCTTTAATGATTATATGGCGGTCAGGTTTCGGCTGCCGGAAGCTAAACTGACTCCCCGGCCGGATGCGGACCCGGTGCCACGTCCGCAAAACAATTACCGGAAATTATTGCTGGGCTGGTTGTTCGATTCCGACAGTGATGCTGGGGCGGCTTGGCGGCAATGGGTGGAATCCCGATTCGGCTTACGCACGATTTATCATCATGAGTTAATTTCTGCACCGGAATCGCAGGCTTATATCCGTTATATGCAGGCTTATGTCAGATCAACCTATCAAACTAACGAATTAGCCAGTCAGCTGGATCTGTTATATAGCTTTTGTCAGTACCAATTGGTGCATAAATATCCAGAACAACAATATCTGACGCTCTATCGGGGCAGTAGTGAGTCGCCTCGTTATCACTATCAGCAACACCCCGTATTGATACTGAATAATCTCAGCTCTTGTAGCAGTGATGTCGATGAAGCATACCGGTTTGGCCCTCGTGTGGTCGAGCTACAAGTACCGCTGAGTAAAATTGTCTGTTTTGATGCCTTGCTGCCGCGCGGGTTAAATGGTGAGCAGGAATACATGGTTTTAGGTGGAATATATAAAGCCAAACAGGTCTGGTGAATAAAACTGCGTGATCCAGTTCATAACATCATGATTTGGCAGTGAAGCTTCTTCTCTATTTACAGCTAACTTAGTATCAATATGGTCTGGGTTCACATCGAATCAGGGAAGTTTTATGCGTAATTTTTCTATCCAGTGGAAAATAACACTGCTGTCCGCCATTGGACTGTTGTCTGCTGTCATACTGTTAATTGGCTTATCTGTTTATGCTTTGCAATCCACGAAAGGGCTGGTACTGGAACAGACTGACAAGAAAATCAAAGAAGATGCGGTGCAGTTGGTGCTGGGGCGTGGTGAGGCTGAAGTTTCTCATGTGACCGCTTATTTGCATGAAGCCCGAGTGAGAACATCCATTCTGGCGCAAAGTCTGATTGCACAAAAAGAGCATGCCCAGCAAAACTATCTGGGTTCCGGCATTTTGCGTCGTTCATTGAATAGTCAGGTGTTGCAGGCGATAAAAAGCACACCTTATGCGCTGGGTGCTTATGCGGTGATGTTACCTTCAGCATTAGGTCATGCCGATGACACTTATGCAGGGCAAGGTGATGCCGGTGGTAATGAATCCGGGCGTTTTTCAGTTTATTGGAGCCGCAACGACGAAGGCGAGCTGACACTGGAAAATCTGACGGAAAAAGACATCAATGACACATCACCCGATGCCAATAATTTTCCATCTAATGAATGGTTTGCCTGTAGTCTTCGTATTCATGCACCTTGCTTGCTGAACCCGTATAAAGACGTTAGTAATCAGAAAGAATTGCTGATGGTTACCGTGACACAACCTATCGTCGAAGGCGATCAGTTGCTGGGTGTGGTTGGTATGGATATCGCAGTCGATTCTTTACAAAATGCGATAAAAGATCTGGATGGTCAGCTATTTTCCGGACATGGTAGTGCTGCGCTGATCTCTTCTGATGCGATTGCGGTATCGGTCAGCGATATGCCATTTGTGCCTGGTGATGCGGTGGCGAAGAAAGATGCCAAACTGGCAGAACATCTGAAAGGTTGGCTGAAACAAGCCAAAGTTAAGGTGAACTGGCAGGGTGAAAAGCTGCAGCTGTTTATTCCGGTAGAAAATAACGGGTTACCAGCTTGGGGTATGTTGCTCGAATTCCCAGGCGCCGATGTACTGGCGGCAGCTCGTGACATCAGTACCTCTCTGGATCAACAAATCAGCAGTGCTATCACACGGCAGGTAACGACCGGTGCAATTATTACATTGTTGGTATTACTGGCGATGTGGTGGAGTGCAAATCGTATCGTGGCACCGATGCGAACCGTGGTAGAACGTTTGAATGAAATCGCTAGCGGTGATGGTGATTTGACGCAACGTCTGCAGATCCAAAGCCAGGATGAGATGGGGGCACTGGCGCGGGCATTTAACCTGTTCCTGGATAAATTACAGGGCACGATCATGCAGGTTATCGGTGCCGTGGAGGGAACTCGTGATACTGCACAACAGGCGAATTCGGTAGCAGGACAAACACGAGATCGTTTGCAATACCAGTTCCGTGAAATCGATCAGGTGGCTGCTGCCTTTGAAGAAATGCATGCCACTTCCGCCAATATTGCCGATCGCGCTGGTCAGGCGGTTGAAGCGGCAGATGAAGCAGAGCATGCAGCACAACACGGTAAATCAGTAGTTGAAGAGAGTTTGCAAGCCATGGATTCACTGATGAAATATATCAGTGAGGCGAAACCACAAGTCGAACGTCTGGCAGAAAATAGCAGTAACATTAATAAGATACTGGATGTTATCAAGGGTATTGCCGAACAAACCAACCTGCTGGCATTGAATGCCGCCATTGAGGCTGCCCGCGCGGGTGAGCAGGGGCGTGGGTTTGCGGTTGTAGCCGATGAAGTGCGTAATCTGGCCTCCCGGACACAAGATTCTGTTGGACAGATCCACAACGTGATTAATGAATTGCAAAGTGGTACCGATCACGTGGTGACGGCGATTTTGGGCAGTCATAAACAGGCGGATGAAACCCTGCACAATGTGCAGCAATCCGTAGGCGTGTTAGAGCAAATCACCCGCTCGATTGGTGTAATTCAGGATATGAATGCGCACATTGCTCATGCGGTGCAAGAGCAAAGTAAGGTAAGTGGCGATATCAGTAGCAGCGTGAGTAACATTCGCGATGTCAGCAGTGACATTACTGGCATGGCGGATACCTCAGCGGATAATGCGGGCAAACTCAATGATCTAGCTAATCAGCAACAAGAGTTGATGTCGCACTTTAAGGTTTGATTCAGAAAACATCATTTTGACATAGTAAAAAGGCGCGTTAATTAACGCGCCTTTTTGTCGATATGAGAATTGCTTATTTCATCTGAGCAAAACAACGTTCAGCGGCCGCCAGTGTTTCCGCAATATCGGCATCGCTGTGAGCCAGTGACAGGAAACCGGCTTCATAAGCTGACGGCGCCAGATAAACGCCTTCCTGCAACATTAAATGATAAAAACGTTTAAATGCATCAATATCACAACGACCCACTTGTTCAAAACGGGTGATTTCCTGCTCGTCAGTGAAGAAGAAGCCAAACATTGCGCCGACATAGTTAACCGCCATCGGAATATCATATTTCGCCGCAGCGGCTTTTAAACCTTCGGCAACTTGTTTAGTTTTTTCCGCTAGCGTGTCGTAAATGCCAGGTTGTTGAATGGCGTTCAACATGGCCAAACCTGCGGCCATTGCTACCGGGTTACCCGACAGAGTACCTGCCTGATAGACCGGGCCGGTTGGTGCAATATAGGCCATGATCTCTTTCTTACCACCGAATGCACCCACTGGCATACCACCGCCGATGATTTTACCCAGCGTGGTCAGATCTGGAATTACGCCGTAATAGCCTTGAGCGCCTTGCAGGCTCACACGAAAGCCAGTCATGACTTCATCGATGATCAGCAAGGCACCATATTGATCGCAGATAGCGCGTAAACCTTGCAAGAAGCCTGGTTGTGGCGGGATACAGTTCATGTTGCCAGCGACTGGTTCGACGATGATACAAGCGATCTCACTGCCATAATTGGCAAAAGTTGCCTCAGCAGAGGCCAGATCGTTATAGTCACAAGTGAGCGTATGTTTAGCAAAATCAGCCGGCACACCCGGCGAGTTAGGCTGGCCTAAGGTCAGTGCACCGGACCCCGCTTTCACCAGCAAACAGTCCGCATGACCGTGATAACAACCTTCAAATTTTACGATCTTGTCGCGTTTGGTATAACCTCGCGCCAGACGAATGGCACTCATGGTCGCTTCGGTGCCGGAGTTCACCATGCGCACCATTTCCATATTCGGCATGATCTGGCGAATGGCTTCTGCCATCAGCACTTCACTTTCGGTTGGCGCTCCGTAACTTAAGCCATTTTCCACGGCTGCCAATACAGCTGCTTTGATGACGGGGTGGTTATGACCCAGTAACATTGGTCCCCATGAGCCGACATAGTCGATATAGCGATTACCATCGACATCATACAAATAGGCACCATCTGCTTTGGCGATAAAGCGTGGTGTGCCACCGACACCATTAAAAGCGCGAACAGGGGAGTTTACCCCACCCGGGATCGATTGTTGTGCAGCGGAAAAAAGTTGTTCGGAACGTTGTGTGCTGTTTGCCATGGAATTCCTGTCTCTTCTATTTCGTTGTGAAATAATCAACCGACTATAACGCAAAAGCAGATAAAGCAGAAAACATCTACCGATGATACATTATCGTTAGCAAAGCTATTTGGGTAATACTTGAACTGTTTGGTCAGGTATTACATAATTCGCTAATTAAATCGATCAGTTTACAGAGTCGTTTTTGGCCATAAGCCATGAGAGGTAGTTATGAGTGACGTAGCAGTGCAGTTTCCCATTGAGATGACCGATGCGGCGGCAGCGAAAGTCAAAGCGTTGATCACCGAAGAGGAAAATCCGGAGCTGAAACTGCGGGTCTATATTACCGGTGGCGGTTGTTCTGGTTTCCAGTATGGCTTTACCTTTGATGAGAAGATCAACGATGGTGATACCGTGGTTGAAAAAGATAGCGTCATCATGGTGGTCGATGGCATGAGTCTGCAATATTTAGTGGGCGGTGTTGTTGATTATATCGACGGTCTGGAAGGCTCGCGCTTTACCGTAACTAACCCGAATGCCACAACAACCTGTGGTTGTGGTTCCAGCTTCTCTGTTTGATCTAATGCATAATAAACCCGTCAGGCCATAGCCTAACGGGTTTACCAGATTACTTCTTAGCTTCTTCAGTAGCTGGAGCAGCAGAAGTGGCTGGAGCAGCAGAAGTAGCTGGAGCAGCTTCAGCAGCTGGTGCTGCCGCTTCTGGTTGTGCTGCTGGTGCAGGTGCAGTAGCTTCTTCTTTTTTACCACAAGCAGTCAGAGCTACAACCATCAAACCAGCCAGGATCAGCGCTTTTTTCATCTTGGTATCCTCAGATAAAATTATATTCCCAGTGTCACTTATATACCGTGTTTTGTGATTTTCATCACATACTCCGGTGGTACCATTCTACGCCTACGTTAGCTTGCCCCTCAACTGTGCATATGAAAATAGTCACATATATAGGTATAGGGGGCTGGTTTCATCATAAAATAATATCAGTTGATCAATTCGCCGGATAAAAGGCACCAAGAATCGATTTTCTGCTGGCCCCGGTTACCGCAGGCAAATTACCCGGACGTCGTTCACAAAAACAGTGCGCCAGCCAGGCAAAGGCAATGGCTTCCACCCAATCCGGATGCATTCCCAGCGATGCAGTCGAAGTTACTTGCCAATCCGGCAGTAAGGCGGCGATGCGTTGGCACAATAATGGGTTATGCGCACCACCACCGCACAGATAAAGACCGGCGGAGGTTGCCAGCGGTTGCAAGGCTTCGGTTGCAGTGATCGCAGTAAATTCCAGTAATGTTCGCTGAACATCGGCAGCATTAATTTCTGAAAAAGCATTCAGTTTCGTTAAAAGCCAGTCAAAGGTAAATGTCTCACGACCGGTACTTTTCGGGTAGGGCAAAGCAAAGTAGGCATGGGCTAGCATTGCATCGAGTAATAGCCGGTGGATCTGCCCCGTGGCTGCCCATTTGCCGCGAGCATCATAACTGCCAGCGTCATGGTGATGCCGGTACCAGCTATCTAATAACGTGTTGCCGGGGCCGGTATCAAAGCCAAACACTTGCTCGGCATCCCCCGGTAAAACCGAGACATTGCTGATACCGCCAATATTGAGAATAAAACGCGACTCACTCTCTTTGCCGAAAACCGCTTGATGAAATGCCGGCACCAGTGGTGCGCCTTGTCCGCCCAGTGCTACGTCTTTCATGCGAAAATCACAGATCACGTCAATGCCGGTCATTGTCGCCAGCCGGGCACCATTGCCTATCTGTAAGGTAAAACCTGATTCCGGACGATGACGGATCGTCTGCCCATGTGAGCCGATCGCACAGATTTGCTCTGCAGTTATATTGGCCGTTTGTAATAGCGCATGCACTGCGTGGGCAAATTCCTCTGCCACGCGCTGGTCTAATACCCCCATTCGGTCAATTTCATTATCGCCGGGTGTGCAGATCGTATGCAGTTGCTGCACCAGCTCATTGGGCCAGGCTCTGGCATGGGTGGCCAGCAAACGGGGCTGGTCACTATCTGAGCCAAACTCCACTAATGCGGCATCGATACCATCCATGCTGGTGCCTGACATCAGGCCAATATAAAGCGCCATAAGATTGTTCTTCGATAATGAATTGAGTTGTGAGTAGTTTACTTGCTTTTCATGTGGGCGGCCATTTCGTAAACTGTGCCCCATTTGCTGAATGTACTGGAGTAATAGCATGTCCAATTTGGAAACCGCATTGGCTGAGATCAAGCGCGGTGCAGAAGAAATTCTGGTGGAAGAAGAGTTAATCGCGAAATTAAAGGAAGGTCGTCCGCTGCGTATTAAGCTGGGGATGGACCCAACTGCACCGGATATTCACCTTGGGCATACGGTTATTCTGAACAAGTTGCGCACCTTTCAGGATCTGGGACATGAAGTGATCCTGCTGATTGGCGATTTCACGGCGCTGGTGGGTGATCCTTCCGGTAAAAATGCGACTCGTCCACCATTGTCAGAAGAAGCGATCAAAGAGAATGCGCTGACTTATGCGGAGCAGGCATTCAAGATCTTGGATCCGGCGCGTACTCGTATTGAATATAACTCAACCTGGCTGAAAGAGCTGGGCGCAACCGGCATGATCAAACTGGCAGCGAAACAGACGGTGGCCCGTATGCTGGAACGTGACGATTTCAAAAAGCGTTATGCGAACGGCCAATCGATTGCTATCCACGAATTTTTATACCCATTACTGCAGGGTTATGACTCTGTGGCACTAAAAGCCGACGTGGAACTGGGTGGTACGGATCAGAAATTTAATTTGCTGATGGGGCGTGAGCTGCAAAAAGATGCCGGTCAGCCAACACAGTGTGTGTTGATGATGCCACTGCTGGTGGGGCTGGACGGTGTGAAGAAGATGTCGAAATCTTCTGGTAACTACATTGGCGTACATGATGCACCAAATGATATGTTCGGTAAGATCATGTCGATCTCTGATGAGCTGATGTGGAGCTACTACGAGCTGTTATCGACACGCCCACTTGCGGAAATCACGCAGTTTAAAGCTGATATCGCGGCGAACACACTGAACCCACGTGATGTGAAAATCTGGTTAGCGAAAGAATTGATTGCCCGTTACCACGATGAAGCAGCAGCGGAAGCGGCACATAACGATTTCACCCAGCGTTTTTCAAAAAATGCAATTCCGGATGAAATGCCGGAAGTGACCGTGTCAGCACCCGCAGAAGGTATTGCGGTCGGTAACCTGCTGAAAGAAGCTGCGCTGGTAGAAACCACTTCCGAAGCACTGCGTATGATTAAACAGAATGCAGTGAAGCGTGATGGCGAGGTTGTCGCGGATGGTAAATTGCTGGTCAATGCCGGTACAGCGGTATGGCAGGTCGGTAAACGTAAATTTGCCCGTATCACCGTTGCTTAAATAAGCAGTTAGTTTTTTATTCTGGATCCCGCCGTTGTGCGGGATTTTTTTTATCTGTCATAATGAAATCAAATGAGACAGCAAAATAATCTGTGTTTTATGTAAAGTTTAAGAAGATACGAGTCGATATGTTTGTTCGAGTTCTTACTAAATAAGAAAGGCATGGTTCGGAATAACATACTGGTAATCAAATAAAGGACAATTCGTGCCATCCTGTCATAAATGGAGATTATATGACCCTGAATATTAAGAATAAATTGCTATTGGCGCTGATTGCGTTGCTGGTAGTGATGAGTGGCGTGCAATTGTGGTCGAGTAGCCGCACGCAGGCCGAGCAGGCTAGAAAAACGGTCGATAGTTATGCGCAGACAGTGGCTGCAGCGCAGGTGAATTATCTTAAATATTGGTTAGATAACAGTGCCAGTATAGTTAGTTCAGCTAAGCAAGTGTTTAGTCAACCTGGTGTTGATTCCGTGCCTGCGTTAATGCAAGCCAAGGCGGCTGGTAAATTTGATATGGTCTATGCCGGTACATCAGACGGTAAGATGTTAGTTTCTAATCCAGATTGGACAGCGCCGGATGGCTATGATCCTCGTCAACGCCCTTGGTATAAAGACGCTAAAGCAGCTGGCAAGCTGACAGTAACTGCACCATATGAAGATGCATCGACCCATACACTGTTGATTAGTATCGCGGAACCTTACGATTTTGGTGTCAATCAGGGCGTTATCTCTGGCGATGTGGTAATCAGCGATCTGATCACTAACGTGAATAAGATTCAGTCGGAAGGCATCAGTGGTCTGCTGGTTGATGGTAGTGGCAATATTGTCGCTTCCAAAGATGCTGCGTTAACGTTGAAACCAGCGACTGAATTGTCGTCGGAACTGGCTTTATCGGCAGTGCAGCAAATGGCGCAAGATAGCGTGCTGCATAAAGTGACTATTGGTGATGCAACAACTTTCGTGGTGTTTAAACAGATCCCTGGTTACGACTGGTATTTTGGTTTGTTGTATGACGAATCAGTGGCTTTACAGAATATGTATGAGCAGCAACAACATACGATCGTGTTTGGTTTGATCCAGTTACTGGTTGTGGTTGGCGCGGCATTTGTCATCATTCGGGGCATGTTGCATCCACTGGATACCATGGCAGAAGCTGTTGCAGCTTTGTCGCGTGGCAATGGTGATTTAACCCACCGTTTGGCGGTTATTCAGCATGATGAAATTGGTGTGGTGACGCGCCATATCAATACCTTCCTTGATAAATTGCACGACATGATGCTGAAGATTGCCAGCAGTTCGCGTGAACTGGATCAGCAAGCCGGCCAATCACGTGACATGGCGGCGAAAAACAATGTGTCGTTGCAGCATCAGCAGCAAGAGATTTCTCAGATCGCGACTGCGGTGCATGAAATGTCAGCAACCGCGAATGAAGTGGCCAGCAATGCTGAGCAAACTGCACAAGCGGTGCGCGAATCCGCGAATAATTGCGAGCAAGGTAAACAAGTTATTGCGCGTAATCAGCAATCTATTACCCGTCTGGCTGGTGAAGTAGAACAAGCATCTAACATCATTCGGGAACTGGAACAGAACGCGCAGCAGATCAATACGATCCTGGCGACCATTCAGGGCATTGCCGAGCAGACCAACTTACTGGCATTGAATGCGGCGATTGAAGCGGCGCGTGCTGGCGAACAAGGGCGTGGTTTTGCGGTGGTGGCGGATGAAGTGCGCGTGTTATCACAACGGACGCAGAAATCGACCGGAGAGATCCGTGCGATGATTGAAACGTTGCAACGCAATACACACCAAGCAGTTTCAACGATGGATCAAAGCCAGTCACTGGCGCAAGATAGCGTGGACGAGGCGCAAAGTGCCACGATTGCACTGGAGCAAATTACCCATGCGATCACGCAAATTGCGGATATGGCGATGCAGATCTCCAGTGCGGCGGAAGAACAGCGCGCCGTGACAGAAGAAGTAGGTCGCAACATTCAGGCTACGAAAGATGTGTCAGATGAGTTGAGTGATACTGCTCGTCGCTCGAATGAACTCTCTGCCGACTTGCATGAAATTTCACGTGATCTGAATCAACAGGTTAATAGTTTCCGCGTATAAAGTTGCGGTAACTATGTTGAAAAAAGACCGGCTGATCCGCCGGTCTTTTTATTTTTGCTTAATTCTATTGATATTAAGCTGGTTCTTCACCCACCACACCTTGCATCATGCGATCAAACAAACGCACGGCACAGTCGGGTCGATAACGATAGATGGTTGCCAGCGAACCGCGCCCCTGAACGCGTTGGCCGGTATCTTCCAGCACATTGGCACTTAATATCCGTTCCCGAAATGCTCGTTTATGTAACGGGTTGCCGAGCACCACTTCATAAATACGCTGTAATTCGGGTAGCTTCAATTCCTGTTCCGCCAGATAAAGCGGCAAGGTGCTGTAACGCGCTTTAGTGCTCAGGCGTTCCAGTGCTTTTTCCAGCAAGGCATTGTGATCAAATGGCAGCGTCTGGTGACGTATTGCATCAACCGATACCCATTGGGTATCTGCATGTGGCAATTCAGAGCGGCTGTAACGGATCAACGCCAACTGCAGAACCGTTATTGACCACCCAGCTGGATCACGGTGATGATTGCCGATAGTTGCTACTTGCTCGATATAGTCGGGTTTTAAACCTACCTTCTGTTCCAGAATTCGACAGGTCGCTTGTTCCAGCGTTTGATCGTGTTCTTCCAACACCCAACCGCCGGGTAAGGTCCATTCACCAGCAAATACACGGCTATCCTGTGGTCGTTGCCAGAGCAATACCTGTAATTCATTATCAGCAATGCGCAGTAATACGGTATTAATCGTGCTGATCATAAAGTCGCGCCACCGTAGACAGGATATGTAGCTAAGAAAGCAGCCACACTGGGTGTGGTCATGGTGGCCACTGAATGATGTTGTTGTAACGCCGCGCGTATTTTGGTACTGCGTACAGACACGCGCTCTTTGACGATCAGTAATTGCCAGCGGTTACGAATATCACTGGCGCGGTAGAATTTATCGAACGCAGCTGCATTATCCGGCCCGATCACGAGTAGTAGCTGGTCATCAGGCTGAATTCGTGCTTGTAGGGCTTCCAGTAAATCAAAGCTATAGACTGGTTTTTCGCTGGCAATCTCATGTTCTATTGCACACATGCTCACGCGCGGATCTGCGATGTCTTGCACAAATAATTCAACCATCTGACAACGTTGCGGGTAGGGCGCCATACTTTTTCCCCACGCATGACGGAAGGCGGGCACGAGCCAAACCTGATCACACTGTTTTAATGCTTGTTCGATGACATCTTCATGACCAAGCGTGGGTGGATTGAACGCAGACCCCATCACAGCAATACGCGACATTCAGCAACCTTATCTGTTTTGATTCGGGGAAATAGTAATTGACACATTGGTTCCTCTGCAATACCTTTCTTATCATTGGTATCTTATAGGAACCAAATTGGGGGAATATCATGAAAATTGCGGCTATCGATGTTGATGTACAAAACACATTTACCCCGGTTTGTCCGGATGAGTTACCTGTGCCGCAAGGACATTTGATTGCGCAGGCGCTAAATGAACAAGCCGCACTTGCGCATTACCGTATTATGACCAAAGATGCACATACTCCGCTGGCGCCGTGGGTAGTGCCTTCTCATGCGGAGATGTTTCAACCGGTTGGCTTACCTGATGCTGATATTACCTGGGTCGCCCATGCGGTTCCCGGCAGTCAGGGTTTTGAGCTGATCGATGGTTTACCTGCTATTACTGATTATGATTTTCTGGTGTACAAAGGCGTTGAGCCAACGCTACATCCGTATGGTGCCTGTTACCATGATCTCTCTGAAAAATTATCCACGGGCTTGATTGAGTGGTTGTCTCAGCGCGAAGTAACGTCTGTCATTGTTGGTGGGCTTGCTCTGGACTACTGTGTGAAAACCACCGCGCTACAGTTAAAACAAGCCGGATTTCATGTGCTGGTAAATCTTTCTGCCAGCAAAGGCATTGCTGATGAGACCGTGCAACTTGCTATACAGCAAATGCGGGATGCCGGTATTTTATTATCAGCGGATATTGAAGAATTGAAATTACAGTTAACCGCTTAATCAGCGTGACAATGGGAATGCCCGATGTCTGACACTCTCTGTGTGCAAAGCCTGACCGACACCGATTTTTATAAACTCACCATGCAGCAGGCCTATCTGCATCTGCTACCTAATGCGGAAGGGATTTGGGAGTTTCGTTGTCGTACCGATGAAGATTTAACCCCATATGCTGCTCAAATTCGCGAGCAATTAGCCGCGTTGGCTGAGCTGCGCGTCACTGAAAACCAGCTCGATTATCTGCGTAGCCGCGCCCCTTATCTGAAAGATGATTATCTCGCCTTCTTGCGTTTGTTTCGTTTCAACATGGCGCAACTCGATGTCAGTATCGAAAAAGGCAGTCTGGCGATTAAAGTACAAGGGCCGCAACTGCATGTTTCACCGTTTGAAATTCCGGTGATGGCGACAGTCAGTGAGATCCGCAATAAAATACGTTATCCGGAAGTCGATGAAGCGCAAATCCGCAAAAGTACGCAGCACAAAATTGAGCAATTGGCTCGTTTGGGTGATGATGTCGACTTAAGTGATTTCCGTTTCTCTGATTTTGGTACGCGGCGGCGATTCAGTTATCAGGCGCAGTATATTGTTGCGGATATGCTGAAAGAGGCATTACCGCAGCAGTTTGGTGGCACCAGTAATCCGCATTTGGCGCAGGAATTACAGTTACCTTTTTTAGGTACCATGGCACATGAATGGCTGCAAACGCATCAGGGTTTAAACTACCGACTGGTGGACAGTCAGAAAGCGGCGCTGGAAAATTGGGTGCGGGAATATCGCGGTGATCTCGGTGTTGCACTGACCGATGTCATCGGTGTGGATGCCTTTTGTCGCGATTTAGACCGTTATTTCGCCAAACTGTATGATGGATTTCGTCATGACAGTGGTGACCCTATCGTTTGGGGTGAGAAAATCATTGCTCGCCTGGAAGCGCTGCGTGTTGATCCGACCCGTAAAATGCTGGTGTTCTCTGACGGGCTGGATTTCACGCGGGCCGTACAAATTTATAAACACTTCAAGGGGCGCATACAAACGTCATTCGGCATTGGCACTTGGCTGATGGCTGATTTTGAAGTGAACAAGCCACTGAATGCAGTGATGAAAATGGTCAGTCTTGGCGGGCAGCCGGTGGCTAAAATATCGGATAGCCCCGGAAAAACCATGTGCCACGATCGCGCGTTTCTGACCTATTTAATGGATGTCTTTGCAGTTGATGCCGGTGTGCGTGAGCGTGTATTGCTCAACACCGGACAGGGAGTATAACGAATCATGCGTCAAACACTGACAATCGCTACCGCGAGTATTAACACCACACCGTTAGACCTCGACGGTAATCTGGCGCTGATCCGTGCCGCGGTCGCATCGGCGGTACAGCAACAAGCTGATCTCTTGCTGTTGCCGGAACTGGTGCTGACCGGTTATGGCTGCGAAGACATGTTTTTCGCAGCCGACTGGATTGAAACCATCCCTGATTATCTGAATCAGTTGGCGGAATCACTACCACCATCGTTGATGGTTGTGGTCGGTTTTCCGCTGTTGATCACCGGTGGGCAAGTTTTTAATGCCGTGGCATTGCTGAGCCAATACCAAATTCATGGTGTGGTGTGTAAACAACATCTGGCGCGTAATGGTATTCACTATGAACCGCGCTGGTTTACTCCGTGGCCAGCCGGTGAGGTGATGACGCTCGATCTGGCAGGGCAAACTGTACCGGTTGGCGACATCGTGTTTGAGGTGGAAGGCATTCGTCTGGGCTTTGAGATCTGTGAAGACTCATGGGTGGCATCGCGTCCGGGCCGCAGTCTGTATGAACGTCAGGTCGATGTGATTTTGAACCCTTCCGCCAGCCATTTTGCTTTAGGTAAACAGAAAGTCCGCCGCCAGTTTGTCTGCGAAGGTTCGCGTGCGTATGGTGCAGTGTATGTGTATACCAACCTGCTGGGTTGTGAAGCCGGGCGTGCGGTATATGACGGCGATGCCATGATTGCCAGCAATGGCGAGCTGGTAATGAGTTCCGACCGGTTAAGTTTTGCACCGTGGCGTGTGCAATCGGCTACCGTTGATATTGGGTTGAACCGTTCGCAACGTATGATCAGCAGTCAGCGTCTGCAACCCGCCGAACAGCGCGGCATCATTGAAGTGCCGTTTAACTGGCATGCCGAAGATTACAGCCGTATGTTATCGCCACAAACTGCGTTTGCTGATGAAGATCCACATGCAGCTGCCGGTCGTGCTATCGCGTTAGGCTTGTGGGACTGGCAGCGGAAAACCTACACCAGTGGTTATGCATTAAGTCTCAGTGGTGGCGCTGATTCAGCGCTGTGCGGCACCTTGGTGTGGTTTGCTCAGGTGCAGGCTGCGCTGACATTAGGCGAAGAAACCTACCGTCAGGTGTTGGCACAAGGGCGTATCGATGTCCCCGTGCGTAGTGATAAACCGCTGCTGGCGTGGATCCACGATGATGTGATGCCTAATGTACTGACTACGGTTTATCAAGGCTCGGCGCACAGCGGTAATGTGACGCGCAGTGCTGCCGCAGGCTTGGCCGATGAGATGGGGGCACAGCATCACGACTGGTCGATTGCCGAGCTGGTGGCGGGTTATCTGAAACTGGTCAACGATCTCACGCCTGAGAACCCAATGACGTGGGAAAAAGACGATCTGGCGCTGCAAAACATTCAAGCGCGGGTTCGCTCGCCGGGTATTTGGCTCATCGCCAATCGCCAGAACAAACTGCTGATGGCGACCTCGAATCTGTCAGAAGCCAGTGTTGGTTATTGCACGATGGATGGTGACACCTCTGGTGTATTGTCACCGATAGGTGGCGTGAGTAAATCGCGCGTTTTGCAGATCAACCGCTACATCATGGAGCAGGGGATTCCGCTACAAGACAGCCCCGACCTGCCGCGTCTGGCATTAGCGGCGATGGAAGCGATCGTGCATCAAGCACCAACTGCTGAGCTGCGTCCGGTGGAACAAACCGATGAAGCTGATCTGATGCCATATCCGGTGATGGATGCCATCCGCCGTATTAACCAAACGCAAAATGTGACGCCGAAAGGCGTGTTGCAGGTGCTGTTACGCGGCGAATATGCGCAGATGTATTCCAAAGAACAACTGGTCGCATGGATCAAACGCTACTTTGGTCTCTATTGCCGTAATCAGTGGAAACGTGAACGTATTGCCGCCAGTTTCCATATTGAAGCCGACAGCGCTGACCCAAAAACCTACCGCCGTTTCCCTATTTTGGCGAATCAGCTGAAACGCGAACTCGCCGAAATGGAAGCGTTCGCACGTCAGTTGTAGCATGTTAGATGAGGGCATGACATTCATTTATGCCCTCATCTTTTGCAAATCAAATTACTGTCGGGGTGTAACCGGCATCATCCAGCAACGTGACTAACGCATCGGCTGTCAATGTTCCTTCCACCGCTACTTTATGCTGGCTTAAATCAATCTCAATTTTCGCGCTTTGATCTGCCTGTTGGATCAGTTTCGTTATCGTGGCAACACAATGCTGGCAAGTCATGTCAGGTACGTGCAGTGTGGTCATGCTGTTTCTCCTCTGAGTTTTTTATTACTTTGCACCTTGCCATCGTTGGAAGGTCAAGCCGGAATAATAGAAAAATTGTTTAAATAACCAACTTGACCTTGCCATGATGTCAAGGCTGAAGCTATCACTATAGCAAGTGGGTTGGAGATAAATCATGACCGAACATAAAACACAGCGTGTTGTTACCTTACAGATCAAGGGAATGCATTGTGCCGCGTGCGTGACACGGCTGGAAAAAGTCTTACGCCGCGAACCGGGCGTTATTTCAGCGGTGGTGAATCTGGCGACTGAAAAAGCACGCATTCAAGCAGTCGTTGATGTCACCGATGCGCAGTTGTTGCAAGCGATCTCTCGGGCCGGATATGAAGGTCTGTTGCCTGATAAGAATAATGCAGCCGCTGCCGCAGACGATAAAAATAAGCATGATACTGACCGCGACTGGTTGATTGCTGGTGCGTTATGTACGGTACCGTTATTGTTACCGATGCTGGCCGGATTGTGGGGGGCGCAATTCCAATTGCCGGTGTTCTGGCAATGGTTGTTGGCCACTCTGGTGCAGTTTGGACTGGGCTGGCGCTTCTACCGTGGAGCCTGGGCGGCCGTGCGGGTGGGCAGCAGTAATATGGATGTGTTAGTCGCGTTAGGAACGACAGCAGCCTATGGCTTGTCGCTCTATCAATGGCTGTTTCAGGCACATCATGCCCATCTCTATTTTGAATCCTCCGCTACGGTCATTACGCTGGTTTGGTTTGGTAAATGGCTGGAGCAGCGTGCCAAACGGCAGACCAGTGAAGCGATCCGCGCATTACAGGCACTGCGCCCGGAACAGGCGTGGGTGGAACGTGATGGGCAGGCACAATGGCTGGCACTGGCGCTGTTACAATTGGGCGATCGGGTGCGGGTACGTGCCGGTGAACGCATTCCTGTTGATGGCGTGATTATCGATGGTGCCAGTCATCTGGATGAATCGTTACTGACCGGAGAGAGCTTACCGGTCAGTAAGCAGACTGGCGATAGCGTCAGCACAGGTGCAATGAATGGCGAAGGCTTGCTGTGGCTGAAAACGACAGCATTGGGTGAAAATACCTTACTGGCGCGGATCATCGCACGTGTTGAACAGGCGCAGATGGCGAAGCCGCCAATCCAGCAAAAAGTCGATCAGATCAGTGCGGTGTTTGTGCCGATCGTATTGGTTTTGGCGCTGCTCACCGTCACTGGTTGGTATCTGTTTACCGGGTTAGGTGAACCGGCATTAATTCATGCCATCTCTGTATTAGTCATTGCTTGTCCCTGTGCGCTGGGGTTGGCAACACCGGCGGCAATTATGGCGGGAACCGGCACCGCGGCGCGGCATGGCATTTTGATCCGTGATGCGGAGGTGCTGGAAAAAGCCGAAAAAGTGAACATGGTAGTGTTTGATAAAACCGGCACCCTGACGCAAGGGCATCCGGCATTATGCGCCCAGCAAGCCGTTGGTATCAGTGAACAACAGGCATTATTACTAGCAGCAGCTTTGCAACAAGGCAGTGCGCATCCGCTCGGTGTGGCACTACAAAATGCGGCACAACAGCAAGCCTTAGATTTACCGACATTGTCAGAGGTGAGCACGACAGCAGGAATTGGTGTGCAAGGCCAATGGCAAAATGTCACTTATGCACTGGTCGGCGGGCAAGGATTAGTACAACGCCAGCTAACACCAGAAAGCACCTTACAAGCTGGTGTGGAATTACAATATCAGCAAGGCCGAACAGTTTCCTGGCTGATTGCCGGTGAGCAAGTTGTGGCTTGGTTTGCGTTTCAAGACCCACCGAAAGCAGAGGCCGCTGCAGCCATCAAAACACTGCAACAGCAGGGCATAAAAGTAGCGCTGTTGAGTGGTGATCATCAACAAAGCGTGCAGCAGATGGCCGATCTGCTCGGCATTGATGAAATGGCGGCACAAGTGTTACCAGAGCAGAAAGCTGAGGCGATAGTTCGCTGGCGTGAACAGGGTTTCGTCGTCGCTATGGTCGGCGATGGCATCAATGACGCGCCAGCATTGGCTGAATCAGATCTTGGTATAGCGATGGGATCGGGCACCGATGTGGCAATGGCCAGTGCCGCGATGACGTTGATGCGTAACGATCCACGTGCGGTAGCGGATGCATTAGTGATTGCGCGCTTAACCAGTCGCAAGATCCGGCAAAATCTGTTCTGGGCGTTTATCTACAATGTGGTGGCGTTACCATTAGCGGTATTTGGTTTTCTCGACCCCATGTTGGCGGGGGCCGCGATGGCATTCAGCTCAGTCAGTGTAGTGACGAATGCGTTATGGTTAACCCGTTGGCACCCCGAATGGGCGATTAGTAAGGAACAGGAGTCGTAAGTTATGGCTGAAATATTTCTGACCATCGGCGAAATGGCCAAACGCAGTGGGCTGACCGCCAAGATGATCCGGCATTATGAAAGTTTGGCATTATTGCCACCCGCCGTGCGCAGTGAAGCTGGCTACCGGCATTATCAGGAACAGGATGTACAGCAACTGCGTTTTATCCGCCAAGCCAGAGAGTTGGGATTTTCGCTACCGCAAATCGGTGAACTGCTTAATTTATGGCATGACCAGCAGCGACCAAGCAGTAAAGTGAAGCAGGTAGCACAGCAACATATCGCCGTCTTAGAGCAAAAAATTACTGAGTTGACGCAAATGAAAAGTGCACTGGAAACACTGGTGAGTCGCTGTCATGGCGATGACAGTTCTGATTGTCCGATCCTAGATGAGTTGGCCCAGCCATCAGGCGTTTGTTGTCATAAAACGGAATAAGCAGAAAGGCTAGCGGCATGACTGAGCATGCCGCTAAAGCGATATTAATGCTGGCGAGTTGGCAATTGATAACTGCGCACCATCTCATCCATCATTTGGGCATGTTGGCTTAATGTCATACTGGCTTGTGTCAAATCAGTCACCACCTGCTCAGTTTCTTCCACTGAATCACGAATAGCGACCAGACTGTCGGCAACCTGATCGGCAACCGCACCTTGTTCTTCGGCAGCTGCAGCAATCATCTCACTGCGCTCAGCTAAATGACCAGTTTGTGCGGCAATTTCTTCAAAGCCGGTGCTGGCTTTCTGGGCATTTTCGACCGCCATATTGGCAGCATCAATACTGTTTTGCATCAACGATACCGCCTGACGTGTACCTTGTTGCAAGCCTGCGATCATGTTAGCGATTTCCTGCGTGGCTTGTTGTGTACGACTGGCTAACGTACGGACTTCATCCGCAACCACGGCAAAACCTCGACCTTGTTCACCAGCCCGTGCTGCTTCAATTGCGGCATTCAACGCCAACAGATTGGTTTGTTCTGAAATCCCGCGAATCGTGTCAACTACCGAGCCAATCACCGCGACTTTTTGCTCTACTCCATTCACGGAGTCAGCGCTGGTAGATAGGTTATCAAACAGTGTATTCATCGAATTAATTGCATCACGGATTTGTTTCACCCCGGATGCAGCTAACTGGTCGGTATTACGCGTGGCATCCGACGCATCATTAGCATTGCGTGCCACTTCCCGCACGGTAGTCGCCATCTCTTCCATCGATGCAGCGACAGAATCCAGACGCTGACGCTCATCTCGCACGGCATCATCAACCTGACTCATGCCAGTATTCATTTGTGCTGAAGCACTGGCCAGAGAAAGTGACATTTCTTGTTGTTGCAACAGCATTTGCGCCAGATTGTTCCGGGTTTCTTCTACCGCTCGGTCAATTTGAGCAAACTCATCTTTCCCACTGCTTTTTTGTGACTGGCTTAAATTGCGTTGCGTAATACGACTTAGTGCCTGCAACGAAGCGTGTACTTGCTGGCCGATTGCTTTACTAAACAAGGTAATCACGCCGCCGATTAATAACAGCATGATAGCGATTAGCACGGCGCTTTGTTTCAGATAGTCGGCAAAGGCACGATCGGCGCGATCGACATAAACACCGGAGATCAGCATGTAATCCCCTAACGGGTAAACATGGGCCACCTTCAGTATGCGTTCGGTCGTGCCTGGTTTTACATAAGGATAAACAATCGATTCTGGTGTATCACCGCGACCGATGCGGGCAAAGGCCTGGTTTACATTTTCATCACGATCTTCGACTTGGACGGGATCTAACATCCCGCCTTCACGGCTGGTGCTGGGGGGATAAATGATCAGTTTACCCTGACGATCTGTTAGAAAGGCATAACCCGATTTATCTTGTTCCCAAAGCGTATTCATCAGTGTTTGACGGGCCATAGCTATGAATTTAGTTGGCTCGCTCTGCAAGACGGCTGTCAGTTGCGAGTGTAATCCCTGTACTTGGTTAACCATGCCATGCACAATTTCTTCGCGGATCACATCACGGGCTGAATAAGCACTCCGAATATTACCGGCAATAGTGCATATCACTACTAATGCTAATAAAATCATCATTTTTCCGGCAAAACGGAAGTTAGCGATAACTTTGCTAAAACCGGATACGGAATGGCTCGTGGATGTGCCATATTCCGTTGTTCGGTAGGTATACGCTTCCTGATAACTGGCCATGTTTTATTCCCTTGTGTATAAAAATTTGTATTGTTATTTCTCGTTTAAATGAACGTCGGCGACATTTTTATTTAGGAACAAATTTAATCTGTCGCCAGATTCTTATTATTTGCTGTTTCTATTAATTATTTAATTATTGGATATATGACGATTTTTAATAAACAACCTTGCCATTGGTTGTATGTAACGCAGTTTAACTGAAATTGATAAAAGGAGTAAAGTTTTAGGTAAATCGTTTACATGAGCGTTATTTACTGGATTTTATGCATTTTTTTAGTGCAAAAGGCTAATTTTGTATTCGTGTTATAAATAATAAAAACATATTTGTAACAATGTTACATTTTATTTTTATTTGCTTCATATTATTTCAAAATGGTATTTGTTTAATATTTATAATTTATTTGTTGATTTGGGTTTGTATTAAAAATCGAAGCAAGCCTCATATAGAGACTATTCTGTTCGAAGATCACAAAATTACATATGAAGTATTCATTGCTGAATACGAATACACACTTTAGATCTACACTTGGCTTGAGCTAAACAGTCAGCGGCTTTCTGACTAAGGTGTTTGAGATGACAAAGTGTAAAACGATGGAATTAAGTTACGATCTTGACAGTATGACGCCAGTTGAAGAACAACAGTTCTGGTATGAATTCGAAACTATGTTGTTCCGTGCACGTGATGGCAGTGGTATGCAATTGTCAAAAGTGAACATCATCAACAATTCAGTAACGTCTGGTTCTGAAGCTGAAATTACTCTGCATTAAGCATTAATCCGGCAATGGTGGCTCGACTGCAATGTGTCACCGTCGCTATGACCCGATGCCATTCTACGTTTGTTAATTCTATCGGCCAGTTGAGACGGCTATTCAGCATTGCTTTGCCACAAGCAAAACCCACCAGCGGCCCCAGATAAGCTTGTGTCAGTAAGATATTTTCTTCTGTATCGACGGGGGTTTTGGTAATGATGGCAATCAATTCACCGATGAGTTGATGTGCGGGCTGGATAAAACCACGCTGTAAAATGGTAAACGCAGCAGTAGGATGAAATTGTTCACGGGTCAGAAAAATGAACCAGCTGCTTTGATGCTCAGGGGTGAAGGCAATTTCTGCCAGTTTGACGGTGCACTCCAGTAATAGAGTTTGTGGTGCTTCATGGTTGAGTCGTGAATGTATGTTTTTTTGCAAAGCATTAACTTGCGGGCCAACCGAAGCGGCGATCTGTTCTGCAATCGCCAGATAAACCCCTTCTTTGCCACCAAAATGATAGGGAATCGCTGCCTGATTAACTTGTGCGGTTGTTGCTAACTGGCGAGTTGTCACACCATCAAAACCATAGCGGCCAAATAGAGTCAGCCCAGTTTCAATCAGACGTTGTCGGGTTGCTTCACTACGCGGATCAGTAAGAGGGATCGTCTCCATAATAAGCTCCCGTCAAAGTTGGGTTTGCGTGACAGCCCGGCGAAACCGGGTCAACGCAACCAAAAAAAACACAACGCCAAGTCCGATCATCGCCAGCAGATCTGGCCAGATGATCGTCATTCCTGCACCACGATATAAAATAGCCTGCGCAACGCGGACAAAGTAAGTAGAGGGCGCTGCCAGCATGATGTGTTGCACCAATGGCGGCATGCTTTCACGCGGCGTGATCCCACCGGAGAGCATCTCCAGCGGTATGATAGTTAAAATGATCAGCAAACCGAGCTGTGGCATCGAGCGGGCTAGTGTGCCGAGAAAAATGCCGATGGAAGCTGCGGAAAACAGATAGAGCACTGCACCGAACAGGAACAGCGGTAAGGAACCTGCGATAGGAACATCCAGCACACCTTGTATCACCAAGGTTAATGCGACGATGGTACCTAAAAGTACGGCTAAACTGTTGGCCCATATTTTTGCCATCATGATTTCAAATGGCGTTAGTGGCATGACTAGCAGGTGTTCCAGCGTGCCATGTTCCCGCTCGCGGATAAACGCCGCCCCCACCAGAATGATGGTCAGCATATTGATGTTGTTGATCACCTCCATCACGCCGCCGAACCAGTAACCGGTCAGATTCGGGTTAAAACGAACCCGGGTAACTAATTGGATAGGCAATGTTGTGCTGTCGCGTTTCCCGGTCAGATATTCATTCAGTTCCGCCGCAAAAATTTGCTGGATGTAATTGGCACCAATAAATGATTGGCTCATGACCGTGGCATCAATGTTGATTTGGATAGTGGGGCGACGACCCGCTTTCAGATCCCGTTGGAAATCAGTCGGGATCACAATGGCAAAAGAGTATTGCCCCTGATCCAGCGCAGCATCCATTTTTTGTAGTGCGATCTGTTCCGGCAGATTAAAAAATGGCGGCGTCAGTGCGTCACTTAAACGCGCCGATAGCGGCGAATGATCTTGGTCGATAATCGCCACTGGCGCATGATTCAGCTCTTGTGATACGCCTTTTGCGGCGCTGTAGATCCCACCGGTAAAGGCCCAGACGATCAACAGTAATAGCACCCGATCTGCCCACAGACTGCGTAATTCTTTAATACCTAATCGCCAGATGTTACTCACATGTGCATTCATGTCAGCCTACCTTTCCTGCTTGGGTAACAAGGCGAAAGAGAGCAGTGTCAGCACAGGAATAAATGCGCTTAGAGCCAGTAACGGGCCGAGCAGATCATAAAAACCGAGCGCTTTGGTAAATACACCGCGGCTGATGATCAAAAAATAGGTAGCTGGAAAACATTGACCGATGCCATATGCCATACCGGTTAATGAACCCACGGGGGTGGTAAGGCCGGAAAACTGTACCGTCGGTAACATGGTCAGGATTGCCGTACCAAACAATGCGGCGATCTGCGTGCGGGTGAAGGTGGATATGACTAACCCAACGCCAGTGGTGGTCGTCACATATAACAACGCACCCAATGTTAAGGTAAACAGGCTGCCTTTTACTGGCACATCAAATAACCAGACTGCCTGTAATAACAGACAGAAATAGCTCACCATCGAAACGACAATATAGGGCAGTTGTTTACCCAGTAAAAACTCAAGGCGGGTAACCGGCGTGACATACAGATTGGTGATCGAACCGAGTTCTTTTTCCCGTACCACTCCCAGTGCCATCAAAATGGCAGGAATAAAGACCAGTAATAACGAGAATACCGCAGGGACCATGGCATAAATGCTGCGGAAATCCTGATTGTAGCGATAGCGTAATGCCAGATCGGTGGGTAGTAACTGCGGCGTAGTTCCGGTCGTTTCAGTGATCAGATCGAGCAGATATTGCTGATGCAGACCTTGCACATAACCGAGTGCAGTTTCACCCCGATAGGGTAAAGCCCCATCGATCCAGGCGGCAATTTCCGGTTGCCGGTTTACGAGCAAGTTATGACCAAACTGCGGCGGGATCTCTAGCGCCACTGTGAGTTCACCGCTGCGCATACGTTGTTCTAATTCCTGTTCACTGTGAAGCGGAGCTTGCTGCTGGAAATAACGGGAACCCGCCATGTTTTGTATATAAGCACGTGATTCCGGTGACTGATCGCGATCCAGCACCGCAAAGCGCAGGTTTTCGACATCCATCGAAATGCCGTTACCCAGCACAAACATCAGTAATACCGAACCTAACAGTGCAAATGACAGCCGGATGGTGTCGCGTTTTAATTCCAGCGCTTCCCGATAGGCATAGGCCAGCAACCGACGCAGGCTAAACGCACGATAGCGAGAGTTATGTGGTGTTGTAGCTGGGGTCTGCTGGTCATCAGGTTGTGCGGCAGTCGCTGAATTGTCGGCCGCCGAAGCCTCTTCCAGATAAGTAATAAACGCTGATTCCAATGTATCGGTGTTTTTGCTCTGTTTTAACGCCGCAGGCGTATCACTGGCGAGAACCCGACCGGCATGCATCAGTGAGATACGGTCGCAACGTTCTGCTTCATTCATAAAATGGGTGGAGATAAAGATCGTTACACCTTGCTGCCGTGACAGCTCTGCAAGTAGCTCCCAGAACTGATCTCGCGCTATCGGGTCAACGCCGGAGGTGGGTTCATCCAATATCAATAATTTGGGCTCATGTACCACCGCTACGGCTAAAGAGAGACGCTGGCGAATACCTAATGGTAAATCATCCGCCGGTTCATCAACGTAAGGATCAAGCCCGAAACGGGTCAGCAATGTCGTTACCCGTGCGCCGATTTTTTCTTCTGGCAGGTGAAACAACCGGGCATGCAATGTCAGATTCTGTAACACCGTCAGTTCGCCATACAGCGAAAAAGCCTGAGACATATAACCAACCTGCTGGCGGGTGGCGATATTTTTATTATCCACTGGCGCACCAAACAGACGGGCATGACCTTCAGTTGGCGGCAACAACCCAGTCAGCATCTTCATGGTGGTGGTTTTACCGCAGCCATTGGAGCCGAGGAAACCAAAAATCTCGCCACGACCAATCGAGAAACTGACATTATCTACGGCGGTAAATTCGCCAAAGCGCTGGGTTAAACCTTCCGCCTCTATGGCCCATGGCTGGTCACCCGTCTCTCTGGGTGGGATCACTAATTTATGGTGGCCTTGTTGCCGCTCTATTGGCAGCAAGCGGATAAACGCCTCCTCCAAATTCTGACTGTTTGTGCTGGTTTTTAATTCAGCGGCGGTGCCGGTGCCAATGACTTTGCCGGCATCCATGGCGACCAGCCAGTCAAAATTTTCCGCTTCTTCCATATACGCGGTTGCCACCAATACGGTCATATTGGGATGGCGGGCGCGGATGCGTTGGATCAGTTCCCAAAACTGACGGCGGGATAGCGGATCAACCCCTGTTGTGGGTTCATCCAAAATCAATAGATCAGGGTCGTGGATCAGCGCACAGCACAGGCCGAGTTTTTGTTTCATGCCGCCTGATAGTTTTGCCGCCGGACGATCATGAAACGGCGTCAGCCCGGTAGCGTCGAGTAATTCTTTGATCCGCGCAAGACGCTCACTGCGTTGTTGTCCAAACAGGCGGGCAAAAAAATCGACGTTTTCGGTAACCGACAAGGTGGGGTAGAGGTTGCGTCCTAAGCCTTGCGGCATATAGGCAATACGCGGTAGCAGCATATCGCGCATATGGTGATCACCAATATCTGCATTTAGCACTTCAATCTGGCCTTGCTGGATCTTCCTCGCCCCGGCAAGCAGGGCCAGCAGCGATGATTTTCCCACACCATCGGGCCCGATCAACCCGACCATGCCGCCAGCCGGTAAACTCAGGCTTATCTGATCTAGCGCTTTCACCGTACCATAAATCAGGCTGACGGCTGAAAGAGTGGCAACCTTTTGCGCGGTCATCCTGCTTACCTCACAGGAAATACGGCTGGCCACTTGGCGTTGGCATCAGTCTGTAAATAAACAACGCCCGGCATACCTGGTTTGGCCTGTGCGGCATGTGCTGCCAGCCAGGACGGTTCAATTTTGACTTTGATACGAAACATCAACTTTTCACGCTCGTTACGAGTTTCTACTTCTTTTGGCGTAAATTGTGCGCGAGGGGATACAAATACGACTTTGGCTGGAATCGGATCTGGCAGCGCATCGAGCATAATTTTGGCAGATGAACCCAAGGTGATTTTTCCTGCGTCTGCTGCGGGCAGGTAAACCGACATGGTGACATCATTCAAATCGAGCAAGGTAACCACTTTACCACCTGCTGCCAGCACTTCTCCCGGTTCTGCCAGCCGGTAGAGGATCCGGCCGGCAATGGGGGCGGTTAAACGGGCGTCCTGGAGTGTGCTGCTGAGCGCATCGACATTGGCATCCGCAGCGGCCACCGCTGCATCGGCTTCTTGTATCTGGTTTCGTACGACATTCAAAGCTGCCTGAGCGACTTGCAATGCACTTTGGGTTTGATCCAGTTGATCTTTACTGACAAAGTTTTTACTTATCAGTTTGGCCATACGATTGTGCGTCAGTTGGGCTAAATGCTGCTGACTTTCGGCGCTGGCAACACTGGCCCGCACGGCTTTGGCATTTTCCCGAGCCTGCTGCGCTTGTGCCTGTGCACCCCGTAACTGAGCTTGCAGCTCTTTCAATGTTAATGTGGCGACCAATTGCCCACGCTGTACATCATCACCTTCGTGTACGGTGACGGAATCTAAGCGTCCGGCCAGTTTGGTGGCAATATCAATTTCGGTCGCTTCTAACCGACCATTTCCATAGACCAGACCTGTGGGTAATTTTTCTGAACGGTGGTAATACCAGTAACCTGACGCAGCACTGGCGCCCAGCAGACACAATAATATCCAAGGGAGACTGCGGCGAAAAAATGAAGGGGAACTCATGGAATACTCCTGTCGCTGGATGGGCAACATTTCAAGTTTCCTGCTTTGATTATAGTTCATTCATTCAAATGAATTAAAAAATATGGACAGTTGACAGCAGTAATCAATAGAGTGTGAGATGTCGCAAGGGCGATCGCCGCTAAATCAGCTATACCTAACTATGATTGTAACTAAATCAGCGGCTTTCAAAGGAGTAACGCGGATGGTGGTAGAAAACCCATGCGTGGTGATGATCATCGCAGATGAATCGCAGCGACAATGGTTATACGCGTTATTGAGTCGCTATTATCGTGTGCTCACTGCCTTACCAGTCGATGGCGATATTCAGCATGCTGGTCTCTATCTGTTTGATGAAACTGCATTAGTTGATCATCAGGCATGGTTAAGTGTCTGGCGGCAATCAGTGCAACCAGACTCGCCATCGATTTTATTGTTAAGCGACAGCCCTCAAGAGCCCTTGCCTGCCGAATTTACTCCGCTGGTTGATGAAGTGTTGCCTATTGAAATTGATGCGGAGCACTTAAGAGAACACATCAATCAATGGCTACAGTTAAGAGAAAGTGTACTGATTTGGCAGCGCGCCTCGAATAGTCATCAGAATTTAAATCAACCGCTGGTGCATCCGGCGCCGGGGCTTAATTGCCCGTTACCGCAGACCCCGTTGAATCAGAACGCATCGCATTCTGAGCTACCTTCAGATATAGAAGCAAAATTAATGTCCCTCCTGTTTGAAACTTCTTCGCAAGGCATGTTTGTTTGTAACATGGAAGGCAGCCTGATCACGGTTAATCCGGCATTTGCCACCATCGTTGGTTATACCCGCGAAGAGCTACAAGATGTAAAGCCCGACTTTCTGGTCCCCCTTCGTGGGAATGAAGATTATTACCGGGCATTTCGTCGGCAAGTGTATAAGCAAAATGGTTGGGACGGCGAATTATCCGGACGCCGTAAAGATGGTGATATCTTTCCGCTCTGGCTGACGCTGCGTTTTCATTCCAGCCAGCCCGAAGTAATTGAAGACGTCAAAGAAGGTTATTACATCGGTATCATTACTGATTTGAGTGTCAGCCGAATGCTCGAAGACAGTGTCTTGCAGTTATCCCGCACCGATTCATTGTCTGAACTCAATCGGGTGTTACTGGAGGATCGCTTATCGTTAGCTATTCGTCAGGCTGAGCGTCAGCAGCAAGTTGTAGCCGTGTTGTATATCAATCTACGTCGCTTCCGCATGGTGAATGATCGCTTCGGTTATGCCATGGGTGACTGGGTGCTGATGGCGCAATTACAACGATTGCGGAATCTGGTCGGCAATAAAGGATTGGTTTGCCGTCTGTTCGCGAATAACTATGTGGTTGTGATGTCAGCGTTGAGCGATCTGGCGCCAGTACAATTGCTGGCAGAACAGATCATTGAGCAACTTTCACAACCATTATTTTATGACAATAAAGAGGTCATTAGCCAGCCGGTAGTCGGGATCAGCGATTATCCGCAACACGGGCAGACCGCTGTAGAATTGATCCATAATGCCGATACAGCAATGGATTGGTGTCGTCGTGATGGTGCCTGCAATGTACAGTTGTTCTCCGAGCATTTACATTCTGATTTGCAACAACGCTTGGATCTGGAGCGCGAATTACGACAAGCATTGCAACGGAATGAATTCTTTCTTGAATATCAACCGCAGATCAATTTGCAGAGCGGTGATGTAAGGAGTGTGGAAGCATTAATCCGCTGGAATTCACCACGAGGCATACTGCAGCCAAAAAGTTTCATCTCGTTTGCTGAAGAGTGCGATCTGATCATTCCCATCAGCAACTGGGTTGTGCGTGAGGCTTGCCGGCAGGGGGCTGAATGGATAAAGCAAGGTCTGGAATTTACGATTGCCGTGAATCTTTCCGCATCACACTTTCAAAATGGCATGCTTGTCGAGCAAATCGCCTGTGCTATCCAGGATAGTGGTTTTCCTGTTCGGTTACTGGAGTTGGAAGTGACCGAAAGTTGTATCATGCAGGAAGTTGGCAGCACTATTTCGACATTGAATGCGCTGAAAAAACTTGGTGTATCCGTATCCGTCGATGATTTTGGCACAGGTTACTCGAGCCTGAGTTATCTCAAACTATTCCCACTGGATAAGCTCAAGATTGATCAATCATTTGTTTGTGATTTATCCAGTAGTAACAGCGATGCCGTCATTGTCCGAGCCATCATTGCATTGGGTCATGCCATGGGCTTAACGGTGATAGCCGAAGGCGTTGAGACCCGCGAGCAATACGCGTTGCTGCGTTCCTGGCATTGCGATGAAATGCAGGGTTTCTTATTTGCTAAACCCTGTTTGCCTGACGAGCTGCCCACCATTGCCAACCAGCTTAATGTTCAGTCTGCTGAATTTTCTCAATCGCGCACGAAAGAGAGTGGTCATGTTCTGCTACTGGTCGATGATGAACCGTCTATTCTGAATGCTCTACGCCGCACTTTGCGCAGCGGCGACTACCGCATTGTTATTGCTAATGGTGCAGAAGAAGCGCTTGATGCGTTGGCGCATTACGACGTCGGTGTCATTATTACCGATAACCGGATGCCCGGTGTTAGCGGTATTGAATTATTACGGCAGGTCAAACAGCGTTATCCGCAAGTGACCCGGATCATGCTGAGTGGCTATTCAGACTTCACATCCCTTTCCTCTGCGATCAATTCAGGCGAAATATTCCGCTTCCTGAGCAAACCCTGGGAAGATGATCAGCTCAAAGCGGCAGTGAATGAAGGGTTTATAAAATTTGATGATCAGCATTTACTACATCAGATCTCACGTTAAAAGCAGCGGTTGCAGACGCATTGGCATAAAGGATCATAACCATGAGCACACCGTTTACCATTCTGCTGGTGGATGATGAAATCAACATATTAAAAGCATTGAACCGTTTGTTGCGGACAGATGGTTATCGGTTATTAATTGCAGAAAGCGGCGCTGAAGCGCTTAATTTGATGGCTCAGGAATCAGTTGATCTGGTTATTTCCGATATGCGCATGCCAGAAATGGACGGAGCGGTATTTCTGGCAACGGTGCGGCAAAAATGGCCGGATACGGTGCGGATATTGCTGACTGGCCATGCGGATATGGCGCAGACAGTATCCGCCATCAATCATGGTGAAATTTATCGTTTTATTGCTAAACCATGGAACGATCAGGAATTACTGATCATCGTCCGACAAGCGCTGGAGCAATTGCATTTACGGCGGGAAAATCAGCGTTTACTACGACTGACGGCGGAACAAAATGAAGCGCTGAAAGAAGCCAATAACACGCTGGAAATAAAAGTCGCACAGCGCACCGCGGAGCTGAGTCAACTGGTTTCCTTTCTGGAACTGACACAAGACGAGCTGAAAGCATCTTTCCGCACTTCGTTACAGGTGTTTTCCGGCATTATTGAAATGCGTTTTACCGACTGGACGGGGCATAGTCTGCGGGTGGTATCCCTTGCTGAACGGCTGGCAAAAAGAGCCCAGCTAAAGTCAGAAGAAATTGAAGCAGTCATGAATGCCGCGATACTGCATGACATCGGTAAGGTCGCATTACCAGACAGTTTGCTGGCTAAACCGTTTGCCAGCCACAACAGGCAGGAGCGTGCAGAGTATCTCGAACATGCAGCGTTAGGCCAAATGGTGTTATTTCCGATCCAGGAGCTGAACCTTGCCGGGACCTACATCCGGGGTCAGCATGAGAATATTGATGGTAGTGGCTATCCTGATCGACTAAAACAAAATGAGATCCCAGTGGGAGCCCGACTGTTGGCCATTGTGGTGGATTATGATGAATTGCAGATGGGCTTGTTATTACCTCAGCAAGTAACTGCTGAATATGCCCGTCTGTATATCCGGGAAAACAGTGGCCGACGTTATGATCCTGAACTGGTTCAGCTTTTTATTCAGGAACTTGAGGCCTCATCTGCCAAAATTAAAGAGCTCGCACTGACCAGCGCCCAGCTTAAAACCGGCATGGTACTGTCTCGTGATTTATACAGCTCAGCCCAGTTTTTACTCTTAGCTAAAGGGCGAAAACTGGATCCTTCGATTATTCAGCATATTTGTCGTTTTGAACGAGCGGAAGGCAAGCCAGTCACTGTCTATATTCTGGATAATATGCATTAAGGAGTCATCATGGAAAAAATATTGCTGGTAGATGATGAACCTCTGATCCTGAAAGCACTGGTTCGGCTACTGCAACGCACTCCCTGCTTGTGTGACGGGCGTTTGTTTAAGCTGGAGTTAGTGACATTTACTGATCCGTCAAAGGCATTGGAATATGTGCGCGATCACCCGGTGTCGCTGGTTCTCTCTGACTATCGCATGCCGGGTATGGATGGCGTCGAGTTGCTGACTGCAATTAAAACATTACAACCGGATGCTTCGCGCATCATCATCTCCGGTTATGCCGATCTAAATGCGTTAATCAATGCTATCAACCGGGCACATATTTATCGTTTTGTGGCCAAACCATGGAATGACTATGAACTGGTTTCTACCATAGGTCAGGCATTACGCCACCGGCAACTGATGCTGGAAAATCAGCGACTGGCTGATCTGGAACGCGTGACGCTTGGTCAACTGTCAGACAGTGATCTGCTTGTCAAACAGCTGGAACGGGAAGAACCGGGGATCACCAAAGTAAATTGGGCTGCAGATGGTTCCGTGATGCTGGATGACGAGGAGTAACAATGGCACTGGTGTGGAGCGATGAGTATGTCACTGGCATTCCGGAAATAGATTCTCAGCACAAAGCTATTTTCCGCGAGATGGGCTCACTAGCCATGAGCTTGCTGCAAGGTAAAGCAGATGCCGATGTGCAGCGTGAGCTGAGACAATTGGCGGTGACACTGCGCGAACATATCAATTACGAAGAGTTGATGATGTTTCAGGAGGGGTGTTTACCCGAAGTCATGTGGGGACATTCCGAAGATCATCAGCTATTCCTGCAACACATGCAAACTGCCAGTGATGAGTTGATGACGCATGACGAAATCCGGGCTTTCCTGCGATATGCCGTTTTCTGGATGCGTTATCACATTCTGACTATTGATAAACCCGTTTGTCATCAGTTTATGGCCATGCGTAAAGGGTTAAGTGCCGAAGAGGCCTATAGCCAGTCGGCGGCTATTGTCATCGAGGCGGTTCCTTTATTATTGGGCGGTATGCATCAAACCTATTCAGAACTTTATGACTCACAACTGCGAGTTGTGCATCAAAATAGTCATTTGCTGGAAGTGCAACACAAGCTGAAACATACCAATCAGGAACTGGAAGAGCGTGTTACTCGCCGTACTAATGAACTGATGGAAGCCAACCACAAATTGCAGAGTGAATATGAAAAACTGCAATCACTCAACCAGAAGCTGGAAAGTGCGCAAGGGCAACTATTGCAGTCGGAAAAAATGGCGGCGATTGGCCAGTTAGCGGCGGGAGTAGCGCATGAAATCAATAACCCAGTTGGCTTTGTTAATGCGAACTTAGGCACACTGAAAAGCTATGTTGAATCATTATTATCGTTGATTAGCACATTTGAGCAAGTGTCTGACGAGTTACCGACTGGGGTACAAAAGCGGCTGAATGAATTAAAAGAGAATATCGAACTGGACTATGTCCGGCAGGACATTATCGAATTGCTGGCCGAGTCTGCCGATGGTTTGGATCGTGTCAAACAAATCGTACAGGATCTGAAAGATTTCGCCCGCGCAGGCGAATCTGTATGGCAGGATGCTGATCTGCACCGTGGCTTAGACAGCACACTCAATGTGGTTTGGAATGAGTTGAAGTACAAAGCCAAAGTGCATAAGGAATATGGTGTCTTACCACTGGTACGCTGTGTACCGGCACAAATTAATCAGGTATTCATGAATTGCATGATCAATGCTGCTCATGCAATTGAAGGGATGGGCGAAATCACATTGAAAACCGGCACAGCTGGTGATGAGGTCTGGATTTCAGTGACGGATACTGGCAAAGGCATGTCGGAGTCGGTGCGTAAGCGTATCTTTGAACCCTTTTTCACAACGAAACCGGTTGGGCAGGGCACAGGCTTGGGTCTTTCATTGGCCTACAGTATCATCCAAAAACACAAAGGGCATATTGAGGTTGAAAGTACGGAAGGTGTCGGGACGACATTTAAAATTTATTTACCGATTGCAGGGAAAGGCGAACAACTTCCGGTAGATAGTGAATAATCAATGACAACAAAAAACAGTTTGAATTATGGTTTCATTTGTTGTTTAACCTGAAATAGTTCCAGTTTTTCTAACCCCATTTTGTGGTCCTTCAATACCAGTAAACAGGCAAACGTGATTGCTGGTTTTTGTTTTTTCAGTTCGCCGGTTACCAACCATTTATTCTGCACCGCCAATGGTTTCACCTCTGTGACCTGAATATCCAGCAATGAACCCATGCGATAAGCCAGCATGGTTTGGCAAGTTTGTTGCGCCAGTTGCGCAAAGTTGTCGGTGCTGGCATTGGCTTGAATGCTGAACAACGCCAGATTAAACAGCGATAACCAAACGATGCGGAGAAAAGTCATAGCTATCTCAAACTATTCATGAAGAGAGAGATGATTAAATCTCTTCTTACTCATCTTTGTCAAAGATGGAAATAAAAAACCCCCGCCGAAGCGAGGGTCCAATAGGCATTTACTTCTGGCTTACGCCATCTGCACAGGCAGATTAGAAGAAGTATTTGAAGCGAACACGACCGCCCAGTTGGTCAACTGATTCTTGACCGTCAGCTTTGATCTGGCCATAAGATGCGCCCAGATACATGTCAAAGTTATCCAGACCCATTACGCCAGGGATTTTGTAAGAAGCGTAAACAACGTGGTTTTTGGTGTCGTTGTCAGAACCATCTGGATTGTTCAGACCATACAGATATGCTGCATAGAAGTTCTGGTATTGCATGCCAGGGCCAACGGTGTAGTCTGATTGGTCGTCAGCATTTTTATAAGCGCCACGCAGAGAGAAGCTCAGGTCGTCAGTTGCTTTAACAATTGCAGCTGCGCCATAACCAGTCCAATCAGATACTGATTCGCGAGTTACTGAGTCTACATAAGCATCAGAAATCAGGTTCAGTTCTGCACCAACAGCTACAGTTACTGTCTCACCAGTCCAAGCTACAACAGGACGAGCCAATAAAGGATCTTTGTTTTTATCTGTTGTGGCTGTGTCATACATGCCATTATCTGAACCAAACAGAGTTGATACTTCGAAATGCCATTGGCCATTTTCTTTGCTGAACATAGCCTGGCTACCATCAGCAGCACGACCACGAGCAGCTTTAGCGCGATACAGGTTCATACCTGAATCAGCTACATAAGTATCTTGGCCAGCAGGTGACAGGTCATAAGCTTCGTAATGGCCCAGTTTTACAGCCCAGTCGTTTTTAACACCGAAAGCGAACCAGTGGTCTTCACCTGAACCATAGTTACCATTGGTAGTGTATACTGGGTTTGTACGGAAACCAGCGAAGTTGCCGTTAGACAGAACGCGTTCACCGTTGATATCTAACAGAATACGACCACCCAGAGATTGAGTGTCAGTCGCATCAGCACCATGACCTTCACTGAAGTTGTCAGCAGTTAAATCATACTCAACATCACCACCGATGTTCAGTTTACCTTGCGGAGTGTCAAAAGTCGCACCAGCGTGAGCGGCAGAAGCTACGAACAGAGCCAGTACGCTAGGTACTAATACGTTCAGTTTTTTCATCGTCATCTTTCCTTGTTATGAGGGATGCCTGATTAACCTCAGGCTTGGTTAGTCTCTGAAAAGTTTTTTTTAGTTTCTTGGGAACTTTTCTTGGATTAACCATATCTAACTGATAACAGCGGTGCAAATGTGCAAGGCATTGGTGTTGTTGTTTTGTGAGCCAGCTGGCAATCTCTATTTTTGAGCAAAATTGATCTGTGACACTGATCTCTTTCTCTCTATTCCTGCGTATTCCCCCATTTGTTCAAATATTAGTTGCGCTATTCATTGATCGTAATGGCGTGCTTGCGTACCATTTCGCTTTCCGCTTACACCACGGAATGGTGTAATATGCATATATATCCACTCTCGTCGCTTGGATACTCAAATTTTTGATATCAGCACCATGATCAGGAAGACAGCATGATCCCGAGACTGACACCCCAAGACAGCCTGAAACAACCATATATTGCTTTTCTGGCGTCATTAGCACGCGCTGGATTCAGCGGCGATATTGATTCTTCTTATTCCAGCCGTCTGGCTGTGGCCACTGATAACAGTGTATATCAGTGGTTACCGCAGGCGGTGGTGCACCCAAAAACCACCGACGATATAGCATTAATGCTGAAACTGGCGTCAGAACCGGTTTATCGCCACATTACATTTTCGCCACGTGGCGGTGGTACGGGCACCAATGGTCAGTCGCTGAATGATGGCATCATGGTCGATCTGTCGCTGTACATGACATCGGTATTAGAACTGGATGTCGCCGCACGTCGGGTCAAAGTGCAGGCGGGGTTAGTTAAAGACAAGCTGAATACCACGCTGAAGCCGCATGGCTTGTTTTTCTCGCCAGAACTGTCAACCAGTAACCGAGCGACGATTGGCGGCATGGTCAATACCGATGCGTCAGGTCAGGGCTCGCTGAAATATGGTAAGACTTCGGATCATGTATTAGGCGTACGTGCAGTTTTAATGGATGGTTCGGTAATAGAAGCGTTACCACTGCAAGGTGAGGCTTTGCAGGCGAAACTGGCGCAGCAGGATCGGGAAGGTGAAATCTACCGTCTGGTGTGGGATATCGCCCGAGGAAAACGCGCAGATATCGAAGCGACATTTCCAAAGCTAAACCGTTTTCTGACTGGCTATGATCTGACCCATGTCTATGATCCTGCTACGGAAACGTTGGATCTGGGCCGCCTGTTGTGTGGTTCGGAAGGTACGTTAGCCTTTATTACTGAAATTTTGCTCGATCTGACACCGATCCCGACTTATCGCGCATTGGTAAACATTAAATACGATAGCTTCGAGTCCGCATTGCGTAACGCACCGTTAATGCTGGCAGCGGAAGCGATGTCGGTGGAAACCGTTGATTCTCGCGTATTGGATCTGGCGCGTTCTGATATCGTTTGGCATTCAGTGAAAAATTTGATCACCGATGTGCCGGGTAAAGAGATGATGGGCTTAAACATCGTTGAATATGCTGGCGCCGAGGCGAGTGAGCAGCAGCCTAAAATGCAGGCACTGTGTCAGAAAATTGATGAACAGATGGCGGCAGGCAAAGCAGGCATTATTGGTTATCAGATCTGCGAAGATCTCAGCAGTATTGAAGCTATTTATGGCATGCGTAAAAAAGCGGTGGGTCTGCTGGGCAATGCTCCTGGGCGTAAGAAGCCTGTGGCATTTACCGAAGATACGGCTGTACCACCTGAAAAACTGGCTGATTTCATCATGGAGTTCCGCGCCTTACTGGACGCGCATCAATTAACATACGGTATGTTCGGCCATGTTGATGCGGGTGTATTGCATGTGCGTCCGGCACTGGACATGTGCGACCCGGAACAGGAAGTGACTTTACGTAAAATCTCCGATCAAGTGGTTAAACTGACTGCGAAATACGGTGGTTTGATGTGGGGTGAACATGGCCGCGGTTTCCGTTCCGAATATGGCCCTGAGTTTTTCGGCGAGTTGTTTGTGGAATTACGCCGCATCAAAGGGGCGTTTGACCCGGATAACCGTCTGAACCCCGGCAAAATTTGTACGCCAATTAATTCCAATGATGAACTGGTTTCTGTCGATGCGACCAAACGTGGTGCGTATGATCGCCAGATCCCGGTGAAGATCCGTGATTCCTTTAAAGAAGCATTAGATTGTAATGGCAACGGCTTGTGTTTCACCTTTGAAACCAGCTCACCAATGTGCCCGTCATTTAAACTCAGTGGTGACCGACGTGAATCACCGAAAGGTCGTGCGGGTTTAATGCGTGAATGGCTGCGTCAACTGGAAGTACAGGGCGTGGATGTGCTGACCGAAGAAGGTGCGATACAGCATGGTGTGTTTCGCTGGAAAGATCTGGTTGATCGCGCACTAAATACGTTCGCTAAACGCCGTGGGGAATACGATTTTTCCCATGAAGTGATGGATGCCATGCAAAGCTGTCTGGCCTGTAAAGCCTGCTCCAGCCAATGCCCCATCAAGGTTGATGTACCTGCATTCCGCTCTCGTTTTATGCAGTTATATCATCAGCGTTATTTGCGTCCGGCAAAAGATTACTTTGTCGCGACGGTGGAAACCTATGCGCCGCTGATGGCGAAGGCACCGGGTGCGGTGAACTTCTTCCTCAAACAAAATTGGGTGCAAACGCTGACTGAAAAAACCATTGGCATGGTGGACGTGCCTATTTTGAGTCAGCCGACGCTGAAACAACATTTGGCAGGGCACGAAGCATTACTGTTCCAGTTAGAAAAACTGGAAGCTATGTCGCCGGATGCGCGCAAGAAAGTGGTATTAGTGGTACAAGATCCATTTACTTCTTTCTATGATGCCGATGTGGTGCGTGACCTGATCCTGTTGCTGGAGAAATTAGGTTACCGCCCATTATTGTTGCCGTTCAAACCCAATGGTAAACCGCAACATATCAAAGGGTTTCTGCGTAGTTTTGCTCGCACTGCAGCGGATAGCGCGCAGTTTCTTAATCGTTTACACAAGCTGAACGTACCGATGATTGGGCCTGATCCAGCCATGGTGCTCTGTTACCGTGATGAATATGTGCGGGCATTAGGTGATGCACGTGGTGATTTTAACGTGCAGTTACCGCAGGAGTGGTTACTGTCAGTGCTCGATTCGTTACCGCAAAAAGAAGCGGGCGATGAGACCTTCTATCTGATGGGGCATTGCACTGAAAAAACGGCAGAGCCAAGCAGTAATGGTGATTGGGCGAAAGTATTTAGTCGTTTGGGTGCGAAATTGCAACCAGTTGCCGTGGGTTGTTGTGGTATGGCGGGCACGTATGGTCACGATGTTAAACATCTGGATGACTCGCGTCAGATCTACAAAAACAGCTGGCAGCCGGCCTTGGCAAAACTGCCAACCTCGCAGGCACTGGCGACTGGTTACTCCTGCCGTAGTCAGGTCAAACGGATCGATGGTAATAAACTGAAACATCCGGTGCAGGCATTGTTAGCCCTACTGTGATGCTAAAGTAATAAATCAAGCGGAGATGTGTGGTGATTTGGCAACGAGATTTCACTCTGGCGAGTTTAAATGCAGGTTCGGTTAATACGCTGGTTGCGCATCTCGGAATCGAATACACCGCTTTTGGTGATGACTATCTGCAGGCGACGATGCCGGTAGATAGTCGCACCCACCAACCGTTTGGCATGTTGCATGGCGGTGCATCGGTTGTGCTGGCGGAAACGCTAGGTTCTGTGGCGGGAAATATGTGTGTACCCCGCACACATTGTTGCGTTGGGTTGGATATCAATGCCAATCATCTGCGCGCAAAGCGAGAGGGTCTAGTTATTGGCACTGCGCGACCGATTCATTTGGGCGCCACCACGCAGGTCTGGCAGATCAATCTGCATGATGAACGGGAACGCTTGATATGCACCAGCCGGCTGACTTTAGCTGTGCTTTCTCAGAAAAAAAGAACTGCGCAGTAATTGAAACAAGCAATAAATGTAAATTGGCTGTATAATAACCAGCGTAAAGAGAGTCGAGTAAGAGACCGTGTAAGCCCACCCGTCTGAAAACTTCTGAAATTGCTGCGATAACTATCACATTTTTGGCGACAAAGCTCGCCCAATGTGTATAATCGCCACCCATTTCTTTGTTCGGGCCAGCAGCGTCTCCCTCGCTAAGTGCCCATCCTTGTAGAGTAGTGAAAAATAAATATGACTGATACCGAAAAATTGCCGAGCTTTAGCGAGCTGGGGTTAGCTGCGCCTATTCTGAAAGCTATAACCGCTGTGGGTTATGAAGATCCATCACCGATCCAAGCTGCTTCTATTCCACCATTGTTGGAAGGGCGTGATTTGTTGGGTCAGGCGCAAACTGGTACAGGTAAAACCGGTGCGTTCGCACTGCCAATCCTGTCGCGTCTGAACTTAACTCAGATGGATACTCAGGTGTTGATTCTGGCACCAACGCGTGAACTGGCTATTCAGGTTGCTGAAGCTTGCCAGAGTTACGCGCAATTTATCCCTGATTTCCATGTACTGCCTATCTATGGTGGTTCATCTTACGATTCACAACTGCGCGCATTGCGCCGTGGTGCCCAAGTTGTTGTGGGTACTCCTGGCCGTGTTATGGACATGATGCGTCGCGGTAAACTGGATCTGTCTGCACTGAAAACTTTGGTGCTGGACGAAGCTGACGAAATGTTGCGCATGGGCTTTATCGATGACGTGGAATGGGTTATCGAGCAATGTCCATTGGATCGCCAGATCGCTCTGTTCTCTGCCACTATGCCAGAACAGATCCGCCGTATTGCACATCGCCACCTGAAAACCCCAGTGGAAATCAAGATCGCTTCTAAAACCAGCACTGCGGCGAATATTCGTCAGCGCTACTGGTTAGTTTCTGGCTTGCATAAGCTGGACGCGATGACCCGTATGCTGGAAGTTGAACAATATGATGGCTTGTTGGTCTTCGTGCGCACTAAAACAGCGGCAGAAGAGCTGACCAGCAAACTGTCTGCTCGCGGTCACTCTTGTGAAGCACTGCACGGTGATATCCCGCAGAAACTGCGTGAACGTACTGTAGAAAAATTGAAAGCAGGCCAGATCGACATTCTGATCGCGACTGACGTTGCAGCCCGTGGTCTGGACGTAGAGCGAATCACTCACGTTGTGAACTACGATATTCCTTACGATACAGAGTCTTATGTACACCGTATCGGCCGTACTGGCCGAGCTGGTCGTACTGGTGATGCAATCCTGTTTGTTGCGCCACGTGAACGTCGTATGCTGCGCATGATTGAACAGGCTACCCGTCAGCCAATCGAGCCGATGCAGATGCCAACAGCAAAAGATATCAACAAACATCGTTTGGAACGCTTTAAACAGCAGATCCGTGAAACTCTGGAATCCGAACAGGATTTACAGCCGTTCCAACAGATCATCAACGAGTTCCTGGAAGACGAAAGCACTGATCCGTTGGATCTGTGTGCGGCGCTGGCGAAAATGGTACAGGGCGACGAGCCACTGTTCATGAACGAAAAAGAGCCAGAGCCATTCCAACGTATGGATGATCGTAATGATCGTGGTGGTGACCGTTTCGAACGCGGTGGTCGTAACGATCGTGGCGGTGAGCGTTTCGAACGTGGTGGTGATCGCCCAGAGCGCAGTGAACGTCGTTCACGTGCACCGGAAGGCCCAACTTCCCGTTACAAACTGCATGTTGGTCATGAACATGGCGTGAAACCAGGTCAGATCGTGGGCGCTATCGCTAACGAAGCGGGTATCGACAGCAAGTTCATCGGTCATATCGAAATCTATAACGATTTCACCACTGTTGACCTGCCAGAAGGTATGCCAGCAGAAGTAATGAACACTCTGAAGAAAGCACGCGTTTGTCAGCGTCCGCTGGATATCGAATTGTTCACCGGTGAAGTTCCGGAATCTGCTCGTCGTGCACGTCCATCATTCGGTGATCGTCGTCCACCTCGCGCTGACGGCGCTCGTAACGAAGGTCGTGGTGATCGCCCATTCAGCAGCCCACGTCGTTCATCGGGTGACCGTAACGATCGTCCTGCACGTGATGGTGCTGGTAGCAAATTCCGTCGCGATCGTTAATTCGCGCTGAATAGCAAATAAATCGAAAAAACCGCACAGCTTGCTGATGCGGTTTTTTTTCGTCTGCGATTTAGTTCATGGTTTTCCAGCCATAAAAAAAGGCATGATTATTCATGCCTTTGTCGTTTTAATAACCAATCAGTTACGTTGCAGCAAGGCCATATAAAAACCATCAAAGCCGGTTTCGGCCGGGCTGATGCTTTGATCGCGAATTAGTGAGAATTGACCATCACATTCATTCAGGAATTTAGTCACCTGATGTTGGTTTTCCGCAGGCAGCAGGCTGCAGGTGGCATAAACCAGCTGACCACCGACTTTGACCATTTTGCTGTAGCGACGCAGAATGTCAGCTTGCAATTCCAGCAATACTGGTAAGCGTTCCGCGGTATCGCGCCATTTGGTGTCCGGGTTACGTTTCAATACCCCTAAGCCGGAACAAGGCACGTCTAACAATACACGGTCAGCACTTTCTTTTAAGCGTTTGATGGTTTTGCTGCTTTCAATCAAGCGAGGTTCGATATTGTGAGCACCTGCGCGACGGGCACGCAGACGCAGGTTGTCCACTTTCCACTGTTCCACGTCCATCGCTAATAAGCGGCCTTTTCCAGCCATCAGCGCAGCCAGATGCAGTGTTTTGCCACCTGTACCGGCACAGGCATCGATAACACGCATCCCCGGTTCCACACCCAGGAACGGCGCAATGTGTTGAGAGCCTGCATCTTGTTGTTCAAACCAGCCATCTTTAAAGGCTTGAGTGCGGAACAGTGAACCGTTAGAAGTGACTTCTAGTGCACCGGGTACATTCGGTACGGCGCGAGTATCAATATGTTCCAGTTGCAGACGGTGTTGCAGCTGCGTTTCTTCACATTTCAATGTATTAACGCGGATGTAGCGTTTCGCGGCTTGCGTCAGCGCAGCACGCTCTGCCGGCCATGCTTCACCCAGTTGTTCCTGACCCAGCTGTTCCAGCCACTCAGGGCAACCGTCCCATAATGCCGGTTGTGCTTTGGCCAATTCACGGCGAGCTTCAAATACTTTAGTGTCACACAGATCAGATGCGCGTAAATTCGGTAATTGGCGGTTACGCAACAAGTGCCATTGGCAGATCAACGATTGCACGGCGATACCAGCTTGATCTATCGAGACATCGGCCAGGAATGCCAGCAGATTGAGATGGCGCAAAATATCACCGACTGCACCAATGACATGGATCTGCGCCGCTTCCGGCATTGGTTCTGCTTTAAATTCCTGCGCAGTCGCGCGATCAACTGGTGATTTATCATTTAATACGGCAGACAGAATAGCTTGTACAGAGCCGCATTCCAGCGGAGTTAGGGCATAAGTGCGCATGGATAAAACCTGAATAGTTGGAATGTGAAGATCATAGAAGGTCACCTGCACGGAGACAAGAAACATTACCGCTTTGCAGGCAATATCACAGACTTGTGATTAACAGTTATGCAGCGCACAATATTAGAATTTCGCATTAATGGGAAGAACAGAAAAATGGATATTGCGGATTTACGTCGTGAATACCTGAAAGGCGGATTACACCGCGAAGATTTGCCGGTGGATCCGATGGTTTTGTTTGAGAAATGGTTGCGCCAGGCCTGCGACGCGAAACTAAGTGATCCAACTGCGATGAGCGTGGCGACGGTCGATGCGAATGGTCAGCCTTTTCAGCGGATGGTGTTATTGAAGCATTATGACGCTGATGGTTTTGTGTTTTATACCAATCTGGGTAGCCGTAAGGCACAGCAGATCAAGGTGAATAACCATGTCAGCTTATTGTTCCCATGGCACATGCTGGAACGCCAGATCCATATTACCGGTATCGCGGAACAGCTATCGCCACTGGAAGTGATCAAGTATTTCCACTCCCGCCCGAAAGACAGCCAGATCGCGGCATGGGTGAGTCAGCAATCCAGCCGGATTTCTGCGCGTAGTATGCTGGAAAGTAAGTTTATGGAGATGCGTTCGAAATTTGCGAATGGTGAAGTTCCGGTGCCTAGTTTCTGGGGCGGTTATCGCATTCGTTTTGATAGCATTGAATTCTGGCAGGGTGGCGCCCATCGGTTGCACGATCGTTTCCTGTATCAGCGGCAGGGTGATTTTTGGCATATCGATCGTCTGGCTCCTTAATCCTGACCGTTCTTAAATTGGCATAGTCTGGTACAAAAATAATCTGATATAAAAAAGCCCTCATATTTGAGGGCGTTGAGTAAAACAAACCGGGGATTTAAAATCCCTTGTGGTTATTTCTTCTGTTCCTGTTCTTGCGCCTGAGCATTAGCAAGCGCGGCAGCTTTGGCGGCTGCGATAGTTTCCAGCGTTGACGCTGCCGCGGCACCTGCTGCTGTGCCAGCGGTATCAACATTGACCACATCGCCATGAATGTTTTTCAACGTCACTTCCACCTGATTGAATGCAATATTGATCCCATGTTCCGAGAACAGCTGATCGATACGGCGATTCAGTTCATCGAGAGCCGGGTTGCGGTCACCCAGTTCACGGACAAAGAAGCGCATTTCATGATCCAGTGTGCTGGCACCAAACGCTAGGAAGTAGACGGTTGGATCGGGCTCTTTCATTACACGTGGATTTTCGGCGGCAGCCTGTAACAGCAATCGACGGGTTAATTCCAGGTCAGAACCGTAAGAGACACCGATACGTAAGACTACACGAGTAATGGTATCGCTCAGAGACCAGTTGATCAGCCGTTCCGTAACAAATGCACGGTTTGGAATGATCACTTCTTTGCGGTCAAAGTCGGTGATGGTGGTCGCTCGGATGCGGATCTTATTCACTGTACCAGAGAAGCCGGAAACGGTAATGGTGTCTCCAATTCGTACCGGACGTTCAAACAGGATGATCAAACCAGAAACGAAGTTGGCGAAAATTTCCTGTAAACCGAAACCCAGACCGACCGACAACGCAGCGACCAGCCATTGCAATTTATTCCATTCCATCCCGATGATCGACAGGGTGGAAATCGTACCTGTGGCGGTTAACAGATAGGACAAAATTGTCGTAATGGCATATGAGGTACCTTGTGCCAGTTGTAAACGAGACAGCACTAATACTTCCAATAACCCCGGTAAGTTGCGGGTCAGGATGTACGTCACCACGGCAATAACCCCGGCGCCCAGCAAGTCACGTAAACTCACCGCTTCCAGCACGGCATTACCATCAGTACCGACGGTGTGATGCCACAGAGAGATGCTGTCGAGATATGCGATCACGGCAACCAGATCAGACCATAACCAGTAAAACGCACCGGCGAACACCAAAGTCAGCGCAACGGTAACCAGACGCAGGGTTTGTTCGTTGATCTGTTCCAACGTAATAGGTTTGTCATCACTGACTTCAACACCTTCGGCATTTTCGTTGCGTTGCTGATGCTGGCGTTTGGCTAATGCACGGCGATAAGCCAGACGACGCGCCGCAACAGACAAGCCTCGGAGTGCGGTTTCGTACAGTAATATCCAGACTGAAACCAGATAGAAGCTGTCGATCAGGCGGGCGCTGAGTTTCAATGCGGTATAATAATAACCAAAGCCCAGCAGGCCGATCAGAATCAGCGGTACCAGACCAAAGGTCAGCGCAGTAATGTTGCGCCACAAACCGGTTTGCTGATTATTCGGATGTTTACGCACAGTGGTAAACAATTCAAATGACAACAGCAACAAGCTGATCAGACAGATGATTTGTCCGACCACGTCATTGGCTAAGCGCGAGGGATCTAATTCACCCAGAGTGGCGACAAAAATCAGCGGCAGTAGGGTGTACCAGATATAACGCAGTGCATTACGCAGATGCGCGACGGTTTGTGCATCGTGACCAAAATGTCTTTGTGCCAAACCATCGGGTTTCAGCATGCGGCGCATAGAGCCGAAGGCCATGTAAGCTAGTGCCATGCGGAACGAGAGTTCACCGATGATCAGAGGCGTAGATAAGCCACTGAAGACCAGAGCCAGACCACCACTCATGATCAACAGTGCGCCGGGAATGGTACGCAGGAACACGAGCAAGATCGCTTTCGGTGTATGGCTGTGAGTATCACTGCGTAATTGACCGACTTCTTTGGCCAGTTTTTCAAAACGACTCTGGATGGTCTGGCGTTTCCAGATCATCGTGCCGGCAATAATCAGCATCAGCAAAATGGCCGGAAATACTTTCAAGGAGTCTTGTAACCAATTATTCAGATTGGCACTGATGCTGACCGCTTGCCATTGCATCATAAGTGCGCCTGGCAACGCGGTGAGCCATGCCATATCGAGCGGTTTATTACTGCTGACCCAGAAAATCTGCTGTTGCAGGGTCGATTGCAGTGATTTGCTGACTCGCTCCAGTTGTTGTTGGTTCAGTTGCAGATTGATGGATAAATTCAGTTGCTGACCCAGCTGCTTATTCAGTTGTTCCAGCAGTTCACGACGACCATCCAGCGCTTCATGTAAGACCGCGAGCTGCTCGGCGGTCAGTGTTTCACCTTTATTTTTTTCCAGTAGTTTCTGAATGTAATCATTACGCTGATACAACTGGTCACGTTGCTGATTCACATCGAACTGAGCCAGACGCAGATCGGCGATTTGTTCTTCTGAACCACGCACTAAATTGGAGTCTGGCAGCATCTGGCGTTGCTGATAAAGGATCTTAGAAAGCAGCAGACTGCCTTTTAAGACCGAAATCTGCTCATTCAGGTTCTGTTCCGTCTGGGTAGTTCGATCCAACCAGTTTTTAACTTTGATGTTTTCCTGTACCAGCGAATTCACACCCTGAGTCGCATCAATTAATTGCTGACTGAGTTGTTGATTTAAGCGCAGCTCTTTTTGAATGAACGATGGCAGTGCTTGGGAGTCATTCGTCTGATTGGTGCCACTCTCTTCTACGGTTTTTTCAGTCAATGTCAGACGCTTATTACTGACTTGCTGCTGCAGTAGCTGTACCCAGTTATTCAACTGGGCGATCTGTGCGGCGAGATAATCCCGTTGTTTATTATAGAGGTCTTGCTGACTGGTATTGTTATCCAGATCTTTCTGACGTTGTTCTTGCTGCAGTTGCAACAGAGCCAGTTCCGTGTTGAGTTTAACGCGTAATGATGGCGTGATTTCCCCGCTTTGCTTCAGACCACTCAGACGATTGCGGATATCCTGCATCCGCTGGTAATCCTGACTCATCGCTGACTGTGCGCGTTCCGGTAAGGTTTGCAGGAACGTTAACTGGCTATTGGCATTACCCAGATCGCTTTGTGCACTTTGTAACTGACTGAGCAGGTCAGTCAGGCGGCTATCCAACTGGGTTTGCGATAAACGGCTGATCTCGTTTTTCAGTGCTTCTGTATCCTGCGCATCATTTTTCTGCAGCAGCTCAAGCTGACGGGTATATTCTTTTAATTTGGCTGGCGTTCTGGTGAGTGATTGATCCTGATCTTTGGCTTTGATTTTTTCTTTTTCAATCGAATCCAGCAAGCTGATCGTTTGCTCAATATCATCTTTTTGAGCTTTTTCAGTAACGGTCAACGTATCGCGTTTGTTTAAGGACGTGAGTTTGTTATCGAGACTGGCGCGAGTTGGCAACTCTTGTTGCTGAGCAGCAAATAGAGTCGTACTGGTCAGAAGAAGAAGTCCGGATAACAGACTGCGGAAAAGTGGCTGTTTTTGCATAGTGGTGCTCACAGTTGGTCATTTGTTGTATTGATGTTGATGTGCTGTAACAAGCTGCATCAAACTTGCGCAAGAATATAGCAAAACGAGAGATGACGCACAAAAAACCGCTGCGTGAAAATAAAAAAACGCCGGTACAATGTACCGGCGTTTTGAGGTTCTGGAACGCGAGCTGAAAATTACAGCTTGTGTACAGATGCAGTATTGGTAGTGCCGCTTGGTACCAGAGCACCAGAAACCATAACCACGATGTCACCCGCTACCGCCAGGCCTGATGCCAGAGCTGCTTCTTTACCTTGCACGTAGAATGCATCGGTAGAAGCCAGTTTCTCAACCAGAACAGGTGTAACACCTTTGGTCAGAACCAGTTGCTGAGCAGTTTTAGCGTTAGAAGTCAGTGCCAGGATGTTCGCTTTAGGGAAATATTTGCGAACTGCACGAGCTGATTTACCACCTTCAGTCGCAACAACGATCAGCGGAGCTTCCAATTTCTCGGTAGTTTCTACTGCGCCACGGCATACTGCTTCGGTGATGCTCTTACGATCGTT